>JGI20163J26743_11538557_pt1 | contig 45430 bp, 46 predicted proteins | sample TergutCu122P1_FD_26743 | JGI IMG/M metagenome (IMG submission 26743) | reverse complement strand
ACTCATTATAGGATAAAGAGTTAGCAGATAGTATGTGAAATCTAAGCATTTTGTAATTCCTTATGTTGTAATGAGATAACTTTTTTCATGCGTTTGCCGTGGAGATCGCATTGCCTTGTGTTGATTCTTTAGAACTTTTGATATAGCATTAAGTTTCTATGTAAATTGATTGTACTCAAAATTATTTGATTGTTCTTCTGTGTTTTTGGATAAACATTAAACTAGGGAGAAATATATGATTGATATTGGATACAATATTTTAGGTGAAGCGGCAAAGAAAAAAGTTCATTTCTACAATAATGCTAAAACTGCTTATTTTATTTCCTCTGTACTTGCAGGAGTATATGTAGGAGTTTGTATGATTCTTATTCTCGCTATGGCCGGATTGTTCGGCGATTTTGCGGGTTTAAAGATTCTACAGGGTGCCAGCTTCGCAGCAGCTTTAAGCCTCGTGGTTTTTGCAGGAGCAGAGCTTTTTACAGGCAATGTCTTTGTTATGACAGCAGGGCTCTGCTTAAAAACAGTTAAACCAAAAGATGCCATAGGGCTTTGTGCCTACTGTTATCTGGGCAATCTGGCAGGTTCTATATTTATCGCAGCGCTTTTTTTAGGGACAGGTTATTTACAAGGCAAGGTTGTATACGAAGCAGCCATTGCAATATACGCCAAAACAGATCCTGCTTTTATTGCGCTTTTTTTTCGCGGTATACTATGTAATTTGCTGGTTTGTGCAGCAGTATGGATTGTGTACAGAATGCACAGCGAAAGCGGAAAACTCATAATCATTTTTTGGTGTATTTATTTATTCGTTGTCAGCGGGTTTGAACACTCTATAGCCAATATGAGCTTGTTTAGCCTGGGAGCAATGGCAGGCAGCGGGCTAATAGCCATTCCGCCAATGCTAATAAACTTGGCAGCTACTACTGTAGGCAATATTGTCGGCGGAGTATTACTTGCCTTGGCTTACTGGGCTATTGCAAGAAAAACAAGTTAACCAGAGAATAATCATTTTTTCTCGTTTTTCCCATTCTTTCCATGCAGGGTATCAAGCCAGCGAATAAACTCCTTGATTACAGCATCATAAAGTTTATCGCCGAGAACCATGTCTTCGATCCCTGCATCTATGCTTGGATTATCATTTATTTCTATAACCTGCGGCTTTCCATCAATCACTTTAATATCAACCCCATATAATCCATGCCCTATTAATCCCGTAGCTTTGCGCGCAACATCAATAACTTTTTTAGGCGAATCAGAAACTGCAAGAGTATCAGCAAGACCTGATTCATCATCTGTTCCCTTGCTCGCATGATTATATATTTGCCAGTGCGCCTTTGCCATATGGTATCTGCAAACAAAAAGAGGCTGATCATTAAGCACACAAACACGCCAGTCAAAATCTGTTGGAATAAATGCCTGAACCAAAAGGAGCGCCGACTTTTTAAAAAGTTTGGGCAGCGCGCTTTCAAACTCCTGCTTTGTATCATACTTAAAAACACCAAGAGAAAAAGAGCTGTCCGGAGTTTTTAGAACACAGGGGAATCCAATCTCTTTTTCCACCCGCTCGATATTGTTTTGACTTATTATTACAGTCGGCGGAGTCGGAATTTTATTTTTTTGAAGAACCTCTGTAAGATATATCTTATTTGTACACCGCAAAATCGATATGGGATCATCAATAACCACAAGCCCCGAAGACTCTGCCCTGCGCGCAAACCTGTATGTATAGTGATTCACAGCCGTAGTGTCTCTTATAAAAAGAGCATCAAACCTGTTAAGCTGGGCAATATCATTGCTTGTTATAATCTCAACCCTTACTCCGTTTTTATCAGCAGACTTCATAAACTTGTCAATTGCTTCTTTATTTGAAGGAGAGTTTTCTTCGCCCTCTGTTCTTAAAATTGCCAAGTCGTATTTATAAGTAGCGGAATCTTTATGATTTTTTGCAGACTTCCTTCCCACATAATCAATTATTCTCTGAACAGCAAAGTTAATATGGTTTTCCGGAATATCTTTTATTGTAATAAGGCTGATGGAATCAAGCTGCCATCTGTTTTTAACTTTATGAAAGCTTGCTTTAAAAAAAGGCAGCGGAAAAACATTGTAAATCATATTGGAGAGCCTGTTGTGGCTGTTGCTGGCATTTCTTCCAAAATAGATATTTAGCTCATAGTTTTCACCCTGCACCTGAGCAAGGCTCTTTTGTATCTGAATATCAAGATCGTGCGATGCCCGTTTAATTATGAGGCTCTGTTTTAGATCTTGGGTTGCTTTTACAGAAGGAATCGGATAATGTCCCCTTGCAGCAGCAATAAGAGATACATAATATCCTATTGTCTGATACTTATAAGATCTGCATAAATTAAGCACTTTAATTTTTTTAATATCACTGAACGCTGCATCAGTTACATAGTCGTTGGCTTTAACAATCTTCACGCCAGGAATATTTAATTTCCAATTTGATGGTTTTTCAAGAACCACTATAGTATTCATAATAATCCTTATACAAATACATAATCAAAATTATAAATTTATTTATATAACAGCGCTTGTCAACCTTATATTGCAAATATATTTTTTTCGCATTTGGCTAGCTGGCCAAATGACCTTATGGCTTGCGACTGTTACGCTTCGCCTAAAAGACGGCTCGCGTACCAGCCTCCAGCCTTCCGAATAGTGGCTATCACCAGTTTAAGCAAATAGCCATAAAGCCGCTCATGATAACATGGTTAGCGGACTGAGCTAAGGCGTTGTCTCTTTTTCGATTTTTTCAAGATATTTTACAGCTTCGGGGAAGCTATCTCCGCACATCTCTTTTGTAGGCCGCAGCGATACGCAAACCTTCGGACGCTCTTTTTTCCCAAAGAGCAAGCACATATTGTTTATATCCAGATTTACACATCTTATTCCCGCAGGCTTGCCCTCTTTCATTCCAGGAATCGGCGAGGATATTGAAATTGCTATGCAACATGCTCCGCAGCCTGGTCTGCATTTGAATTTATTGGTTTCCGGGCTCTCACTTCTTGAAAATAGCATTGATTCCTTCAAACATTTTCAGTCTTTTTTCTTTATCATCAGTCACAGCATTTTGCATGGAATCTTTCAGCAAATTCGCAGGAAGTTCAAGAAGAAAGCGCGAGGGCGTTGCTTGTATTATATCCCGCATATGCCTTCTCTGCCTGCACGACGTAATATAGAGTTTGTTTCGCGCCCTTGTTATTGCAACATAAAAAAGCCTTCTTTCTTCTTCTATGTTAGTTTCGTTTTCCTCAATCGCGCGCGCGTGCGGTATAATTGCATCTTCTATGCCGGCAAGAAAAACAACATCAAACTCAAGACCTTTTGCAGCATGAATAGTCATAAGATTTACCTTGCCCTCTTCGTTATCTTCGATATCATCGCGCGTTACAAGCGTTATCCTGTTTAAATATTGATATATGTCCGGCTTGATATTGTCCGGGTCTGTTTCCCAGCGTTCCAAAAGCTCTGTAAAGATTTGCACATTTTTATATTTCCACTTTGCAAGCTTTTCGTTTTTCTGATACTCATTTACAAGATACCCCCAGTAATCAATACTGGAAACAAACTCCTCAAGCGTTTTCGCCATTGTTTTCCCGGACAAAAATCTCGACTTAAAAAAGTTTATTAAGGTTAAAAACTCCTGCAGCGTTGTTTTTGCCTTGTCGCCCAACGCCGCATCAGATGCAGAAAAAATTGCGCTTATGGCAGAGAAAAGCGAACATTTTTTAGCCTCTGCAATCGAATTAATATATTCAATAGATTTTTTTCCTATACCGCGGCGCGGAGTATTAATAATTCTAAGAAGATTTACGTCGTCTTCCGGGTTTGTCATAACCCTTAGGTAAGCTATAATATCTTTTACTTCCGAACGCTGAAAAAAACTTGTGCCGCCCGATACCTTGTAAGGTATTCCTGCCTCAAGCAGAGAGTCTTCTATAGATGCACCAAGGCTGTTTGTTCGCATGAGTATACCAAAATTATGGTACGGGACGCCATCTTTCTTTTTTAGAAAGTTTATCATATCTGCAATAAACTCACTCTCTTTTGCTTCATTCTCAGGATATGAAATTTCAATCAAATTTCCGCTCTCTATCCCTGTCCAGAGTTCTTTGGCTTTTCTGTTTTTATTGTTGGAGATTAGCGTATTGGCAGCTTCCAGAATATTTCCTGTAGACCTGTAATTCTGCTCCAGCTTAATTTCAGTAACTTCGGGAAAATCCTGCTCAAACTGCAATATATTTGAATAATCCGCGCCTCGCCACGAATAGATAGACTGATCATCGTCGCCCACAACACAAATATTGCGCGTTTTTTCTGCAAGAAGTTTTACAAGATCATATTGAATCCTTGATGTATCCTGAAACTCATCTACCATTATATATTTGAATTGCGCTCTGTATTTTTCGAGAACAGTTGGGTGCTCTAAAAATATTTTAAGAGGGAGCGTAATAAGATCGTCAAAATCAACTGCGTTATAAACCTTTAAATGCTCTATATATTCTTCATAAATATTTTTAAAAGGCGCTGTTGTACTGTTCCACTTTGCAAGCCCTGTTTTTATTAAGGAAAAAAGAGAAGAGAGAGAGTAAAGGTCGAGGCTGTTGGGGTCAACTTTTAGCTCCCTTGCAGTATTTTTTATAAGAGCTATTTTATCAGACTGATCATAAATGCTAAAATTTGTTCTGTACCCAAGGGCCTCAATATCTTCGCGAAGTATCCTGGCTCCAAATGCATGAAATGTGGAAACAGTAAGGCTTGTTAATTTTTTGCCTGTAATTTTTTTTACCCGCTCGGACATCTCTCTTGCTGCTTTGTTTGTAAAAGTTAAAGCAAGAATCGAAGACTGGGAAATGCCTTTATTAAGCATATAAGCCATTCTGTGGGTAATTGTTCTGGTTTTCCCGGATCCCGCGCCGGCAATTATAAGCAGGGGACCTGATATTGTAGTAACGGTCTTGTATTGCTTCGGATTAAGTTCTTTTTTTAATTTTTCTGTGAATGCGGTTGTGGTTGCTGTCAAGTTCTAAACCTTTATTTAATAACTATTGCTTTGTCCGGACATACTTCATGGCAGCAGTAACAGTTTATACATTTTTTATAATCAATTACTATTTTTTCCCTTGATTCTTTCGGAAAATATTCCATTGCTGCGATTGGACATATTTCAATACAGTTATTGCACTTTATACATTTTTTGTGATTTATAACAGGCTTTTTTACAACTGTTTTTCTTAAAATCTTATACAAAAAGGAAGGCAATCTGCTGCGAAACATTGTTATATCATTTAGAATTTTGATTTTTTTAAAATCAGGAATTTTTACATCTTCAATTTTTTCACCTAATGTCTCAAAGCCGGTAATATTTTCAAGCCACTCTTTTGTATTCAGAGCTTCGGCTATGACAGGAATTTTTTCTGGTTTATAGCCCATAATAGATGCAGCAGTTATATCGAGCGCAAGTATATTATTAGATGCAATAACCAAACCCACATGCCTGGGGTCTCCGCTGCCCGGCCCAGGACCCTCCATTGCCGTTACTGCATCCATAATTGCAAAAGCCGGCTTTACGCAAAGATTAAGGTCTGCAACCATTTTTGAAAAAAGCGCCCGCTTCTGAAAGCGCAAATGAAAAGCAGCCTTTTGCAAGCCTGGAACCAGCCCAAAAAGATTCTTCATCGCGCCTGTGTAGTAAAGAAGCTGATGCGTCTTCATCTTCGGAAGCGATACAATAATATCTGCTTTCTGTACAACAGGCGCCAGGTTAAAGCTTTTTACAAGCGCTCCCCTGGGGTTCTTTATTTCCACAGAGTCGGAGAAATCTTCCCACTCCCCGCCTGCTTCCAGTACAGCCTGCATTATCCCGGATTTTTTGCCTGCAAAACTGCTGCTCTGGTATCCCGGCGAATCGCCTACAATAATTTTTTCTGCCCCAAGTTCTTTGATGCACAGGATGCATTGCTTTACAAATTCCGGGTGAGTTGTTACAGCTTTCTCAGGCGCTGCGCCCGAGAGAATATTGGGCTTTAATAGAACTGTTTTGCCCCTAACATCTATAGCCTGCGAAAGGGATATCGCTTTTTTAATAGAATCATAAAGTTCTGTTGGAGCATAAGAACCGCATTTTACAATTGCAACTTTATCTTTCATACATGATATTATGCAAATTATTCACAATGAGTCCACAGCTTTACCAAAATCAGAAAAATCAGCGGCTAAAAGCGACAGAGAAACAATCCATACTTTTGGCGTATATCAGCGCTCGTGCGAACCATTAGGACTGTGCGGACACCTCATGCCTGTATCTGTTGAACCGCAATATTTACATTTATTACTGCCGCTGCCGTGAATATGCTTCCTTGTTGGCGTTTGGAGGCAGCCATTACCATAAGACCTTGAGCCGCAGTATATACAGCGCCTTTCGTCATGATTATGCTGATGAAGTCCATTATTACTCTTAGGACAGCCTGGACCATAAGCAGAAGAACCGCAAAAAACACATTTTGTTGCCATATTTATTATCCTCTTGAAAAAACTATTTCTGATTATTATATTATCGACTACTATAGCTCTTTTCTATAGCATCATAAATCCAGGATGTTGAAGAGAATCATTGAGTAATGTGCAGGTTGTCGGGTGTCCTACTTGTTTATGAGTTCGGACAGGTCAGGAAAATGCGGTATTTTTTAGCAAAAAACCGACCATCGATATGTTTTTGTTACAGGCTTACTCCGCGCCAGTGACGCGGAGTAAAAACTTATCCAAAATCAATTACATTGAGGCTGCAAGATTTCGGATATTTTGAGCAGCTTCAACCTGCCCTTTTCGCTCATAGAGATCCGCAATTTCATTGTAGTATGCCTTAAGTCTATTTCTGGTACCTGCGTTCCCCCAGTTTCTTGCAAGATCAGGAATAGTAAGCCTCATACCAGGCGAAATTCGCTCCGGATCACTTACAACTTGTCTTGAAGCCAGCATAATTAGCGGAAAGTGATACTTATTGTTGTAATAATTTCTAGCAATAACTGATAGGGTTTCACCCCTGGCAACAACATGAGTCCTTGCACCTTCGAGAATTAGATCTCCATAGTATCTGACATAAATTTCTTGGTATTCAGCATCAATTTCTTGCTGGACTTGAGTTTGTGGCGGCGGTGCGGCTGCACAGCCCAAAATAATAATTATACTCACCATCAATGCCAAAACAAAAAGAAGTTTCCTCATTTTTAGTCTCCTGTAAATCCTTTTTTAAGGCTAAAATAGCCCTAAAAATACTATATCACAATTATTTAAAAAAATGTTCAATATTTTTTATAAATTTTTTAATAAATTTGCGATTATTTCAATATTTTTTATAAATTTTTTAATAAATTTGCGATTATTTCAATATTTTTTATAAATTTTTTAATAAATTTGCGGTTATTTCAATATTTTTTTAATATCAAGCGCTTTAAAGATACCTCGCATCAGCCGCCTGCAGATAATTTGACAATAACAGCAAAGAATATTGGACCTGCGCCATTGTTTCTATCAGGCATAATATAGTACCCAAATTCAGTTTTTTCTGCTTCGATTTCAGAACCAAATATTTCATCCCTGCTTTCAATGGACTCAACTTCAAAAAGCCCTTTTCGCTTTTTAAAAAGCTTTTCGATAATTCCGTCATTTTCTTCGCGGGAAATAGAACAAGTAGAGTAAACGATTTTTCCCAAAGGTTTCACAGCATCGAGCGCTGCTGCGAGCATTGCAAATTGCCTTGATGCAAGCTGCTTTATCCGCGAAGGAGTCCACTGCTTTAGATGAAACTCAGACATATATACATGCCTCTCCGAAGAACATGGAGCATCCAGCAATATTCTGTCGTACACATTCTTTTCATATACACCCCAAAGAGAAGCATCGTGCCCTGTTAGTTTCACAACTTTGCGCAATTCCGCAGGAAGCGAAACATCAAGCACAGACACAAGGCGCGCCCGCCTGGCAGCAGACCTGTCATTTGCCGTAACAGCGCCCGATTCTCCGGCAGCAAGCGTTATAAGCAAAGTTTTTCCGCCAGGCGCAGCGCACATATCAAGAACATTGTGCCCCGGAATAATGTCCAGCGCTTTAACAGGAAAAAGAGAGGCTCTATCAATATAGTACGGTGCAAGCAATCCGTTATTTATTTCCGAATGAAGCGAGAGTCGCGGCGTGCAGCTCTGCTTACCCTTTATTTCAAAATAATCAGGCTTTTGCACAAATGATTTTTTTAATTCTTCCCACCTTGCGCCATAAATTGATTCATAATAATTATTAAATCTTTCTGCGCCATTCTGTTTATTTTTTTTCAACACTTTTCTCACTTTATTATTTGGACAATAATATTTTTTCTGTTATAATATAATAAAAGGAGCGGTTAAAGTGGATAAAGAAAGAATTATTACACTTGCAAATCAATATGTAAAATTTGAAAAAGACCCTGCTTTTAGAGAAGAAGTTGAAAAACTTCTTGCTGAGCAAAAATATGATGAACTTAATGAAAGATTTTATAAAGAACTCGATTTTGGAACAGGCGGCATTAGAGGCATACTTGGCGGCGGCTATAACAGGCTTAATACTTTTATTATACGCAAAACAACCCAGGGACTTGCAAATTATATACGCGACAGGGATGCCGCGGCTGGTGCCAGCAACAACACGAGCAACAGCTCTGTCGTAATTGCTTATGACTCAAGAAATTATTCTTCTGTTTTCGCTTTGGAAACAGCGCTGGTCTTATGCGCAAATAACATAAAAACTTATCTTTTTACATCATTACGGCCAACCCCAACGCTCTCCTTCGCAGTAAGGCATTTAGGCTGCACAGCAGGCGTCGTAATAACTGCAAGCCATAACCCGGCAGAATATAATGGCTACAAACTCGCGTGGTCGGACGGCGGTCAGGTTGTTCCGCCGCACGATGAACTTATAATCGAAGAAGTAAGAAAAAGCCAGCCTGGTGATATAAAAAGCATGGACGAAAAAACAGCCATCGAGAAAAAACTTTTAATCTATATTGATGAGCAGGTTGATAAGCCTTATCTCGAAATGGTAAAAAATTGTTTTCTGCGCCCTACTCTTGTAAAAGAAAAAGGGAATACTCTTAAAGTTGTTTATACACCTCTCAATGGCGCAGGAAAAATCTTTATTGAAAAAGCGCTTAAAGAAGCCGGCATTGAAGTAATCACTGTTCCGGAGCAAGCAGAACCTGACGGCAACTTTCCTACTCTTAAATTTCCAAATCCCGAAGAAGCTTCTGCAATGGAGCTCGCTATTAATCTTGCAAAAAAGAATAAAGCAGATATTGTAATGGGTACAGACCCTGATTCCGATAGAATTGGAATTGCTGTTCCTGATGCAGACGGAAAAGAATATGTGCTTATTAGCGGGAATCAGCTTGGCTCAATGCTTGTCTATTATATGCTAACGACATTGAATGAGCATAAAAAATTACCGCAGAATGGGGCTACAATAAAAACCATCGTAACAACAGAACTTCAAAGACTTATTGGCGAAAGTTTTGGCGTAAAAGTTTATGATGTCCTTACAGGATTTAAGTGGATTGCAAGCCTCATTGCGAATTTCGAAAAAACAGGCGAGAACTATATTTTTGGCACAGAAGAAAGTTACGGCTTTCTTGTAAACCAGGAAGTAAGAGACAAAGATGCTGTATCTGCTGCAATTGTTACTGCAGAAATGGCTCTTTATTGCAGAGCAAAAGGAATGTCTCTTTTGGATTATCTTAATTCCATATACGAAAAATACGGTTATTTTAAAGATACTCAAATATCCGGAGTTTTCAAAGGTCAAAAAGGCGTTGAGACAATGAAAACCCTTATGTCAAACCTTCGTGTAAAACCTTTTGAAAAACTCGGCGAATTAAAAATAAGCGCAGTGCGCGATTATGAAAAAAATATTTCTTTAAATGGTATCACCCTCCCTCAGTCTGATGTTCTTCAATTTATTCTCGAAGATGGCAGCATGGTAACAGTAAGACCTTCCGGAACCGAACCAAAAATAAAATTCTATATATCTTGCAGAGATGCGGCAGGAAAAAAACTGCAGGAAACAAAAAGTATTGTTGATAAAAAAGTTGATCTAATTACACAAGATATAAAATTTGTTTTGGACAGCCAACACCTATGAAAATTGGCGATTGGTATAGAGAGCAGACTTTTAACCTCAAGAATGGAAAAGAAGAGTGGAAATATTACAATGTTAAAAACATCATTCTTGAAAATAATAACGCCGAAATAGATGTCTATAAAATATTCTGCGATGGAAATATTTCTGCTCCCAGACAATACACCTCTCCAATCGAAGTATTTGAAAATTGCACAAAGCTATCTGCAGAATATGCATATTCTGAATTAAAAATAAAACCGCCGGAAGAAGAATAAATGGTATCTTATTAAATTTAGAATAGTTTGAAAAATTAAAAAAATGACGATAAGATATATAGTGAGAAGGTATTAAATCTTAGGAATCGCTGATTTATTCAATCAAGAATAAATTGCGCAGCATCCCGAACTTATTCGGGGCTACAATACCTTGTTTCCGAATGAAGCGAGTGTCGGGCGGTAGACTTACGGCCCGGGCGTGCTTGCACGCACATTACCGAGCGAATAAGGAAACGCAGCTTTGCTGCGATATCCTTTTTTCGTAGTTTTCTGCAAGAAAACTGCGAAAAAATGTGGAAGCACTAATTAGAGTCAAATTTAATCAGTGCTTCCCTTAATATATTAAAGAAGGAGTAAAATTTGTTTATAATGAATCTGTTTATTGTCTTGAGAAAGTATTTCAAGAAAATTATAAACAAAAACAAAACTATGTTGCCAGAAAACATAAAGGAGGAGACCCCGGTGACAAACGACAAAGAAACTACAGAAAAACCAACTGCTGCTAAAGTTCCGGCTACCAAGAAACCAACTGTTGCTAAAGCTCCGGCTGCCAAGAAGCCAACTGTTGCTAAAGCTCCGGCTGCCAAGAAACCAGCTGTTGCTAAAGCTCCGGCTGCCAAGAAGCCAACTGTTGCTAAAGCTCCGGCTGCCAAGAAGCCAACTGTTGCTAAAGCTCCGGCTGCCAAGAAACCAACTGCTGCTAAAGCTCCGGCTACCAAGAAGTCAGCTGCTGCTAAAGCTCCGGCTGCCAAGAAGCCAACTGCTGCTAAAAAGCCTGCTGCCAAGAAACCAGCTGCGCCAAAGGCATAGTTGCTGTGTTTTAAAAAAATCAAATAATTGGTTTTTCAAAGGTATTTTAAACTATTTTTTTGTTAACAAAGCCGGAACATCTGGAAATATTTGTTCCGGTTTTTTTGTAGCCAAAGAATCAGCATTATTCCTACGTCTTTTCCAAAAGAAACTGCATAAATTGATTATAATCTTTAGAGCTCGGATCCAGTTTTAAAGCCGCCTCCATATCCTGCCGCGCTGCAAGATAATCGCCGGAATGAAAATAGAGCTGCGCTTTTGCAAACCAGAAATCAGGCTGATACGGGTCAAGAGCTATAGCTTTTTGCAAATCATCAAGCGCAGCAGCAGAGTTTTTAAGCATTCTGTGTGTTATTCCACGCAAATAGAAAGTTTTGGCATTTTTATTTATCTCCAAAGCTTTGGTAAAATCATCAAGCGCTTCCGGATAACAGGCTTCATTAAAATAAGCCAGTCCCCTGTGGACATAGACAAGAGCCCTTACTTCCGAATTCTCCTGCTCCAAAAGAATTGTATATACTTTTATAGCTGCCTTATACTTCTTGCTGTTATGCGCAAGAAGTCCATTTAACAAAAGATCGTCGAGACTAAGCGAAGATAAATCTTCATTGTCTACATAATACTTGGCATCATCTTCTTTTTTATTAATAAATTTTACAAAATCGTTGTTTTCTTCAAGAGAAAAAATCTTTTCTGCAATTGTCTCTGAAAAATTCTGCTGTCTTTGCTGCAGCTCCCTTCTAAGTTTTCTCTGATAGTCCCTTATTTCCTGAAATATTATATCTGCCAATGTAAGATTAGCATTAACAGCTGCAAGTTTGCGTTTTAATGGCTTATCAAACGGATTAAACCCTGCTTTATAGATTAATTCATGCTCAACCTCTGCCCATGCGTCTTGCAGAATCGTTCTTATCTGTATTTCTGCACAAATCAGAGGCTCACCCATTGGATCGATTTCCGGCAAAGGAAGTTTTACCAAAACATGAGTCGACTCATAGCCAAATTCCTTAAAAGAATAACCATCGCCCTTATTTTCAACTTCAACAATTGAAAAAAGCTCCCTGACAACTTTTTCAACCTCTTTTAATGTTTCAAGAAAAGGACATATAATTCTTATCCCAAGAAGATCTGTTATTACAACCTCATGAGTATAATCAACTTCCCTAAGTCTTCGGACAAATTTTCTAAAGTAATTTTCAAACGTTTTTACTCTGAATCTGATTGATGCACGAATCTGCCGTGAGCTAAGCTCAAGCTCTACTTTCCTTGCCAAATCTCTTACGATAAGATAATAGTTTTCCTCGTGATCTTTATATGTTGTTTCCAGAATAACCCTGGTTGGGGGTCCTATCTTCTGTTCTGCCAAACTACACCTGCTTTTATAGTATCAAAATATATTATACAATCTTTACTCGATTTTTCAATATCTTGAACCAGAGCAGTATAAAAAAATACCAGCCCGGCATCCAAACAGCGCGAAAACAAAAAAAGCCGGTCAGGTAAAATCTAACCGGCTTCTGTCTCACATTTTATAAACTAGGCTCTTGGAGCTCTTTCTCTTGGAGCTCTTTCCCTCGCTTCATTAACAAGAAGCTCTCTGTTGTTAAACTGTTTTCCGTTTAATGCCGCAATAGCCTCAGAAGCAGCATTACCATCTTCCATCTCAACAAAACCAAATCCCTTTGACCTGTTCGTATATCTGTCAATTATGATAGATACATCAAGAACATTGCCGTATCCTGCAAAAAGATCTGCAAGCTGATCTTCTGTTGTTGCATAGTTGAGATTTCCAACATAGAGTTTTTTTGACATAAATTTTTTCCTTTTTTCCCTTACATGTAAATAATATAATCGTGGTACAGTTATATTGAGTCTATTATTTTGTTAAGAATTAAAAATTGAAGGAAGATAAAAAAGCATATTATCCAAAAATTATAACCAAAACAAAAAAATATTCATCTAACCACTGTGCAAGCCACAGATTATAATCATTATAATCTATTGATAATTGTAAGTCAATAATGAAATAAAAAGGTTATTAAATCTTTTGCGTTCCTTTAGGGTTCGTTTTGGCACAATTTTCGCTGCATCAGCACAATATTAAGAACCCGCTGATTTATTCAATCGAGAATAAATTGCGCAGTATCCCGAACTTGCGGGGCTACATTACAGTATTAAAAAACGGGATTCACATTAAAAATTTCTTCAATTAAAGCTGTTGAAAAATTATTATCACTCATTTTCGAATATATTTTAAGCATTTGCCGCGTATGAGATGCTTTTTTTACCATTTGCTCATAATTTCTCTCAAAATCACCCATAAAATCAGCAATAGTATATCTTCTTCTTAATGCTCCTCTTATTGGAAATTGGTTATGCAAATTCTTGCTTTCAACAACAGAATAAAAAAGTTCTTCATGCCGGAAAAAAATACTTTTCATATCAGAAATCGCTGATTCTATTTTAGCCTTATCTCCAAGAATTGTACTCCTGGCAATCCCTTCTGTTCCATTTTTATATTTTTCAAATATTGATTCGAATTTAACAAGTTCATTATAAAAAAGAGTGAATTGCTTTGCGCTCTCCTCATATCGATCTATGCGCTGCCTTGTAATAGAAAAAGCCCCAAGCCTAAAAAGCCTTACTCGCTCTGCAAACCAGTCATTTCTAAATCTTGGAAAATTCTCGCTTCCAATTTCATTACTCCTCGGAGACCTGTTGGGCAAAAACTCCAGCGTCATCCCTGCCTCTATGTAATATTGCCTGCCTAAAACAGTTCTGCATAACACAGAACCTTCTGTGCAAGTCAAAAGCACCGAACCTTCAGGCGCTAAAGTAACTCCGAATTCCCGCCCCCCGTAAAGCAACATTTTTCCCAATGAGACATTAACCTTATCATCAAGAAAAGCTTCTGTTATCCTTATTTCAGCATCTCCGGAAAGTATTCTCAAAAAAATTGCGTCTGCCTGCTTCCTCATAAAATAAAAAGCGCTGTTTCTGTTTATTTTTACAAAAACAATATTAGAAGGAGAAGTTATTTCAAGCTCAACATATCCATCAGAACCCGTACTAACAAGATCTGCTTCTCTAACTATAAATCCAACATCTATAGCAGATTCATTAGTTATACTTCTGCCACTATGAATTTCTGCAGAGCCGCCAAGACTAACAATTCTTGCACTTACTTCCTGAGCAAAAACCGCGGCAGAAGAACCAATTATCAATAGGTATAATATAAATATCTTTTTTTTCATCCCCTATCCTTATTAAAGATAAAGCTTTTTTAAAATATCATTCATGTTTTCATGAAGCCTCTAAGGATTTATATTAGGCTGATTACTATTTATCAGAACTCATATATTCTTTTTCCTTTATTTTACGACAACTCAAGATTTTTTAATATCTCTTTTAGTTTTATCAGCTCCTCTTTTTGCAAAGTTACCCCTTTGCCCATTTTTTCACCTCCCGGAGCCCAATCCCTTATATCATACTTAGGCGCTCTCCCGCCCCAGCTAATAAGATTAAGTTCTTTTGTCCATCCGGCTTTGCTTTCAGATAATATTGCTATTCTCTCTTTTATTTCATAACTAAAATCACTCATTGTCAAAAAGCTCCTTAAAACTCCAAGTCAAAACGTTTATACTCAACTATATCCCAAATATAAATAAAAATAAAGAGTATTATACCCTTTGTTTCCTCATTCGCTCGGTACATAAGGAGCATAGCTCCTTTGTCCACCTCATCGTTCGGTCATGTGCGTGCAAGCACGCCCGCGACTCTCACTTATTCGGCGGATGTGCGTGCAAGCACGTCGCGACCCTCGCTTCATTCGGAAATAAATGTTTTAATTCATTAAATTTTTCTAAAACACCTTTGAAATCATATATCATCTTCACATTATCTTCACACTTCAGTTGTTAAGATAGGTAAACACAACAAAGGTATAGGAGAGTTAAAATGAAAAAAATTATTGGATTGATGGTTTTAATTACACTGATAGGAACAACTTCTGTTTTTGCACACGGCAGAGAAAGTAGATGCTGCAGAGACAGCAGAGAATCAAGAAACCCGCATGGCGCCAGACAAGCGCACAGACAAACAAATCAGCACCACACAATGCACCCCCCCGGAGTTCATGTCATAGAAGTCAGAGAGATCACAGGAGAAATTATAATAAGAGACAACAATCGCCATATTATAAAATCCGGAGATAAAGAAACAAGAATAATACTTTCTTCCGATGCAATTCAAACCTTAGGTCTGGAAAATGGCTCTGTAATTAGCGTAAAAGGCATTGTAATGCCAACAAGACGAACTCCAGCCGCCGAAAGAACGATCAGAGTTTTTGAAGTACAACACGATGGGAGGAAATTTCTGGTTTTAAACAAAAGAGCAAGTATAGAAAGGGCAAACAGAGTCACAAGGGGACACAGAGACACCGTAGAACCTAAAAGATCCAAAAGAACAAGATAAGCTTTAAACACTTGTCTGCGCCATAGCCATAGTTCCAAAAAAAAGGGCTGCCATAGCAGCCCTTTTTTTATAAAAAGTATTACGTGCAAAGCGACCACAGGGCAAGCCCTGCATCCCGCGCCGTTGGCGCGTGTTCCGCTGCAAGCAGCGGGGTACGCCTACGCGACCCTTTTGTTTACCTCCTCGCTCGACCATGCGCAAGCTTTGCTTGCCCGCGGTTCTCGCTTCGTCGGTAAATAAAATCCAACGCAAACAAAGGTTACGACTTCATTCGCTCGCTACATTCGGAAAACAGCAGATTATTTTTTCCCGCTTCTTTCCTCTCCTGCAATAGAAGGAATTCTAAGAATCATTCCGGGATGAATAAGACTCGGATTGTCTCGTTCCGGCATAATATCTCTGTTTGCTTCAAAAAGAATCGGCCATTTAAACGGATCCCCATAAATAAAGTCAAATTCAGCAATTCTCCAGAGAGATTCTCTTCTTTGCTTATTAAGTCTTACTTCATAGTAAGCAACAAGAGTTACCCCTGCAGGAGCAGGCGGTTTTTCTGCAACAGCAGGTTCCTCCCTTTGAGCAGGAGCTATGCCTTCAAGAAGCGCCAAAACTCTTTCAGAAGCAGCTATACTCTCTTCAAAATCCCTTGAATTAAATTTATAATTTGCATCCTGAAAATATTGCGATGCTTCAGCATATAATTCAGCATACCTTTGCTGGATATTCAACCTGTCAGCAACAACCATTCTATCTCTGGCAGCAGTAAGCGCTGTTCTTGCTCTGAATGCCGCAACCTGTTCCGCTATAAATTGCCTGGAAAGCGCAGAATATTCCTGAGACCTTATCGCATATTCAGTAGAATCATCATATCTGGCTTCACTAAAAGCCTGCTGAGAAAGCCTTTCATACCTGACAGATTCCTGAAAATAGTGATTATTATGCAAGAATGCCTGAGCAAAAACACCAGACACAGTAAAAAGCATAAAAATTGAAAATATAGTTAACTTTTTCATATACCGGGCACTCCTTCTTCATACATTTCAAGCTCGCACTCGTAACAATAGCCTTGCCGTGCTTCAATAGCGCATTCAGCCGGCTTGTCATCTTCTACAGCCGAAGCCTGAACCGTTTCTTCGCCAAGCTCTTCTGCAACCCCCGTTGCTTCGCTTTCAACACGCCTGATTTCCGATCTGGCTCTGTTTAGCTCAATTCGAGCTTCTTCTCTCTTAATTCTTGTGGTTTCATATGCCCTGAGAAATAATTCTTCTGCTTCTAAAAACAATGTCTCTGCATTAAGAACGATTCTTTCCGCTTCAAGAAAGTTTCTTACAACCAATTCTTTATTTGCATTATCAATCTCTTTTTCCGCTTCCTTAAATACAGCAAGAGCTGCGTTAAAATCTTCCCGCACCGCTACGTCTGCCCTAATAGATCGCGCTCTTTCCATAGCCTCAACAGCCCTGCTTTTCGCAACTCCGCCTACAGCTAGCTCTATTTCTGCTATTTCCTCTACTTTTGGCTCCTTTTCCGGCACCTCTTCTTCAACAATCGCAGGTCTAGACCTACACGAAAATAGAAGAATAATAACAAAAGGCAAAATAAGTAATATTTTTTTCAACCTTTAACCTCCGTAATATTTGCAAAAAGAGCTATAATTCTTTTTGTTTGGCATAATATTATACTATAATTTAAATTTTTGCAACAATTCTGTTCTTAACATACGATTTTTTTCCTTCATTTATACCGATAATACCCCCTAGTCAACTTTTATAAGCTTATATTTACAGTTTCCAAGCCCAAGCGAAGCAGCATATTCGATTCCTGCCCTCCAGTCGCTTTTAGGGTAGAGCGCCAAAAATTTATCCTCGCCAGGCTTGCACCCCGCCTTATCAAGCAGACTCCCGCTTATTCCAGGCGCAGCATTAACAAGATCAACAGCAGCCAAATCAATCGCAACAGGATCAAAAGAGGCAAGAACCCCAATATTCGGCACAATAGGAGCATCATTATGCGACCAGCAGTCGCAGTTTGGCGACACATCCATTATAAAAGTTATGTGGAAATGCTTCTTGTCCTTTAAAACCGCATAGCTGTATTCTGCAATTTTATTTATCACAATATTTACATCCTTGTTTCTGCCAATCCGCACAGCCTTATTATTGCAAACAGCAATACACTGACCGCAGCCCGTGCATATTTCTCCAATTATATGTGCTTTGGGATCCGATTGAGTATTAGTCGCGACGAGCTCCATCGCCTTTGCTGCGCAAGCCTCCACGCACCTTCCGCAGGAATTACACTTTGCCTTATCAATCGCCGGCAAAGCATCCGAGTGCATTTCGCGCTTCCCTGCTCTTGAACCGCATCCCATTCCAATATTTTTCAGCGCACCGCCAAACCCCGTCATATCATGACCCTTAAAATGATTTATACTGATGATTACATCCGAGTCAGCGATAACAGCCCCAATTTTTGCAGACTTACAATATTTAAGATTTATTTCCACATTCTTGTACTCTGTTCCCCGCAAGCCATCTGCAATTATTACAGGACAGCCCGTAACCACACTTAAAAAACCATGCTTTTCTGCAGTTTCAAGATGATCTGCAGCATTCGCCCGCTGTCCTGTGTACATGGTGTTTGTATCTGTAAGAAACGGAATTCCGCCCTGCGTCTTAACAAGTTTCGATATAATAGAAACAAAAACAGGTCTTACATAAGAATAATTTCCAGGCTCTCCAAAGTGGATTTTCAAAGCAGTAAATTTTTTATCAAGGTCAAGATTATTAAACCCGGCAGATAAAATAAGATTTTTTATTTTATCGAATATATTATTACCAGATTTTGCTCTCATATCTATAAAATAAACATCTGATACTTTTTTACTCATAAATACCTCCAGAAGGTATTATACCACAGAACAAGCCCTGCCAACAGTAGTTTGGCTTGCGGCTGTTACGCTTCGCCTAATAGACGGCTCGCGTACCAGCCTCCAGCCTTCCGCTGCATATCAGGATAAAAAATCCCCTTCGCTGGCGAAGGGATGGCATCGCAAAGCGATGACGGAGTAGTGGAAATTCTGTTTAGGAAACCGCTGATTTATTCAATCGAGAATAAATCAGCAATACATTATTATCATTTTTTCGCAGTTTTCCAAAGGGAAACGAGGAAAAATCATGGAATCGCTGATTAGAGTCAAATTTAATCAGCGATTCCTTAGAATATTTTGTAAGTAACTCCGATGCCAAAAACAATCATAGTTCTCTCAAGGTCCATTCCCAAGTTAGCAGGTCCAACAGATGTTTCAAATTTATCTCTAGAAAAAAAAGGTTTAAATGCTGCAATATCTATAGTAAGGTCTTGAATTGGTCTAATAGAAGTTCCTGCAGCTATTGAAAAGCTATTAAGATTCGGAGCTTCCGGCATATTGGCTGTTTTGCTTATTCCATGTCTTGTAAAAAGAGTGCCAAGGCTAAAAGAGAATATATCAGAAAAATCATAATCTACACCTGCTGCAATTTCCCATGAATCTTTGTATGGAGTACCTAACATACTAATAAGGTCTGCTTGTTTATTATAGTAATAATTAAAGCTCAAACTTGCATAAAGATTCTCAAGTATTCTGTATCCAACTCCAAGCCCAAGAACAGCCGGAAGATTAGCACTGGTTTTATTACCTTTTTTTATACCAAAACCATCAGCCATAAACGCAAGCGAGCCATCAACCCTGGTGTATTCAAGCTGTATTCTTGTTATTGTCTGGTAAGTTGCAGAGAGATCAAGCCTGTCTATTGGTCTAAAATGCACACCCAAAATACCGCTAACGCCATTCCCCGAAGCTTCTGCTCTTAATAAATTGCCCGAAGAAGCGCCAGTGCTGGTTGCTTCAAGGGTTTGTCTGCTCTGTATAAACCTTACTGCTGCAGCAACAGATATCATATCGTTAATTTTGACAGATGCTCCAAATATTTGCCCAAGTGTAACAGAAAAGAGATCAAAAGAGTGGTCATGAAGTCCTCCTCCCATAGCTAACATTGCATTTGAAAGATATGTTCCATCATTAAATTCAAGACTGCCGCCGCCGCCAAAAACACCAAAAGCAGCAAAAAGCGCATAATTATCTCTCTTAAAAACAAGATGCGCATTTGGGTAGAGCAAAACCGGGTTATCCGAATTAAAACTTCTGCCGGCAAGCGGCGCTAATATCCCTGCGTCCGTTATTGTATGTTTATAATTCTTTAATATAAATTGGTTACCAATGCCAAGATAAAGCCCATCTTGCATAAAAGCAGTTCCTGCCGGATTGTAGAAAACAGCATCTGCTCTATTCGCTTCTGTATTTCTGCTTGGATTCATAAGATACCATGCGTTAAAGTTGACATTGTTTTCTATTCCGCCCGCGAATAGAATTGCCGCTGTCATAAAAATCACTATTGTAAGTGATATTAGTTTTTTCATACTAAAAATCCTCCTTTTATACATTTCGAGTATGTATAAAAATGTTCTTATATAGTTTATTTAATTTTTGTTGTCAAGAAGCCCTCGGGTATTTTTCAAAAAAACCAAAAAATGACGAAATATGCATATATTACACATGATATTATGATACTGATACAAAGCTGTATTCAAATAAATAAATTCCTGCTATAATTTTCCCATGAAAAACCAGAGAAAAAAGATTCTTTTTCTTGATTTTGACGGAGTCCTTTGCGACAGCGTAAACGAAACAGCCAGATGCGCATGGCTTGCAGGCAGCGTAGTATGGGAAGCGTGGCGCGGGGAAGATATCCCAAAAGCTTATCTTGAGAAATTCAGAACACTCAGACCTTTAATAAAAACAGGGTATCAGTCAATAGCGTTAATGAAATTGATTTCCGAAAATTATACCGAAACTTTTATAAAAAAAGAGTTTCATTTTATGCAGGAACAGGTTTTTACCTCTGCTTCGCTGAACAGAACAATGCTCATAAATTTATTCGACAGAGTAAGAAGCGACTGGATAAAAGCCAATCCCAGAACCTGGTTTGAGTGGCAAAAACTTTATCCATGCACTCTTGATATTATAGGAGTCGGCAGAAATCATTATAAAGAAGTATATATAGTATCTACCAAACAGAAAAAATTCATAAGCAGGCTTCTGCATTTTTACGGAATCGGCTTTAATCCAAACAATATTTACGGACTCGAATACGGGGAAAATAAAATAGAAGTAATCGAAAATATTTTGAAAGAGGCAAAAGTATCTTCCAAAAATGCAGTTTATGTAGATGATTACAGCAATACACTCCGCTCCTTTGCAGTAACTAAAGCCCTAAAAGATATGCGTCTTTACCTGGCATCATGGGGGTACATTTTCCCGGAAAATATCGAAGAAATAGAAGAAGAAAAGCTCGGACTTCGCGTATTATATTCGTCGCTGGCAGAAGACATCCTCAAAAAAGAATCTATGTAATAGCCGACTATTTTGACATTAAATGCCAAAATAGCCGAGCAGCAATCAATATGCGAAAGTCGCAGGATTGCGAACAAATTTAAAAGCGCAATGCGTAAGATACAGTAACTGCTTCTATGCTGCCCTCTCTTCCTGGTCTTATGGCTAAATTCCGCAACTCTCGCTTCGGCGGCTAATAAGGAGCTGGACAAAATAGTTCTTGCCAAGCCCCAGGAAAGTTTTAATCAAAGAAAACAGCTCTCATAAGCCCTGCAGGAATAAAAAAACCATCTTCCGAAGAATTCACAGAATAAAAAACCAAATCATAATTCATACCCCCACTAGAATGACGCCCATCTTCAATGCTGCTGCCTAATTCAGTAAACCAAGTATCTAATTGGGTTGCAACAGCATTAAAGTTTGACAAACTTCTATCTGTCCAAGCAAGCATTAATTCATCCGCTCTTATAACCCACCCTTGCCAGCCGCCGCCGGCAGCAGCTACCATAGCATCAAAATCTGCTTGAGAACGCCCAAACAGCTCTAATGCTTGAGCATTAAGATTTCCAGTATTAAAATTAAATAAATCTAAGATGTTCGTATAGCCATTGTTGCCGCTATTATCGCATCCGATAGCCATCATTCCGAATGCCAATACCATTATCAACATTCCCATACATAATTTCTTTTTTAGCATTGTTTTTTGTCTCATAAAATCTTCCTTTTGTGTTTTTTTGTTTGTAATAATCCATAAGGTTGCCTTGCATTACCGCTGGCGCTAAAATGCTTGTAAATTTCATAAGTAATACAAGGTTTTAACAGCCACAACACCGCAATACAGGTAATACCGTGAATCGATATTCATAGTATTACCTGTTTCAACCTTTGTCAAGCTAATAGCATAATATTGTATTCAAGGTAAGGGAATGAGTATTATGGATGAGGCAAGTTTACGCCATCTTTTTAGCCAAAATATTAAGCGATTTCGTCAAAGGAAAGGCTGGACACAGGAGAAATTAGCAGAAAAAATGGAAATTTCAACCAATTATTTGTCGGATATTGAGACAAAAAGGGGTTGGGTTTCGCCTTTTTCGCTGGCAAAATTGGCAAGCGCTCTTGAAGTTGAAGTTTTTGAGCTTTTCATGCCCGAAGAAAAAGCGCCCGCAGATGTAGTAAATACAGTAAACAAATGTCTTGATGATTTTTCAACTTCCTTAAAGGTTTCTTTTGACAAAGCGCTTGAAGATTCCATGCAAAAAATACGAAAAAACCTTTAATTTACCTAAAAACCTATTATATACCGTTTGAATGTTTTAGTTTTTTAATCTCGTCGTTTATGTCTTCAATAGTTAAGTTGTCTAACCAATTATGGCGTTCTTTTGTGTAATCACCATATCCGGAATCAAATTGGCGCACAAATTCTATCATCCCAATAGGACCTAGCTTTTCCGTTAGAGCATCAATTCCTAATTTCCTGATGGAATTCATATCTTTTGCTAATGCTTGATTAATCATTTTCAACCTCTTCCATAACACTTAATCGCTTTCTATGCGAATTTTGTCTTGGGTTTGGGACCATTATAATGTAGTGACAATTTCTTTTTGAACCAAATCTCTAATAATTTCAGCAGGAGTTTTATTGGAAGCAATAGCTTTTGTTAGCAGCCAATCTGCTGATAGATTATCAATTGTTACAGAACGTGCTGTTTTGCGCCGTTGTGAAAAAAAGCCTGTTCCGTTTGGACCGGGGATAGGGGGATTTTTTGTATAATGTTCATCCCAGTAATCAGCTTCTTCATCGGTCATTCTTGCCATAACTATTCCTCCTTCTTTATTAAATGGTAATATATACTTCTGCATTTCATCATATTTAGCAGTATCAAAAGCCCAGCGAATATCGGCTTCGCTTACCCCGTGTTTAAATGCAGAGGGATTAAACTCTATGATAGTATCCATTTTTTTCAGTATATAACATTAAGTAAAAAAAAGAAAGTGAACAATAAATTTATTTGAGATGGGGAAAAGGAGTTGTTAAAATTCCGGCCGCTTACAAGCTCATTCTTACGAAATCTGCCATATACTTGCCAAGTTTTATGCAATCTTCTTTTTCAAGATGAATGCCGTCAATTCTGCTGGTTGAAACAATTTTTCCGGTATCGAAAAAGTAAGAGCTGTTTATGGCGGCAATATGTTTGTATTCCTTGTAAAAATTTTTGGATTTTTCTATTTCACTCTGATACAGATATGCTGCTTCATAATCTTCGTTTATTGGCGGCGGCGAAATAATTATAATTTTGGCTTTAGGTTTTACAAACTTAACCCGGTTTATCATTTTTTCGATTCCATCAGCAATATGCTTTACAGAAATTTCCCGGTTCGCAAAAAGATCATTAGTTCCAAGGCAAATTATAATAAAGTCAAACTCTACACGGTCGAGAAGTTCGTTAAGATATTGATATCCGTTTGCAGGGTGTTTACCTGGTATGTGATCCAGAACTGTTCTGCCGTTAAGACCTTCTTCTATTACATGGAAGGTCTCCCCAAGTTCATACGCCATAACAGAAGGCCATCTTATATTATCAGGGAAGCGCCCGCCGCCGGTAGCAGGGTCGTAACCCCATGTGGTAGATGAGCCGAGACAGAGAATAACTGTTTTATTACTATTTTTATTAAGCAATAAACACTCTCCTGTTTTATTTATCCCGACCGTATTGCCGGGGCAGCTTCACCTATAGAAAATCTTTGTGTTCCTGCGCACGCTTTGCGCGCTATCGCGATTGCGGCGTCCGTGCCGCGTCCTGTTGTAGTATACCATGAAATTGCAAAAAGCAAACAAAAATAATCCACAGAAACCAATTTTTAATGAATTGACGCACTATATTTTTAAGGTTATTGTGTTTAAGTAATCCAGGAGGTTAATCAGAATGAATTATTTTAACTCATTGCCATTCAGGCAAAAAATTGAAGAGCTTGGTCAGTGCCGGTTTATGGCGAAATCTGAATTTAGCGGGGTCGACAAGCTAAAAGGCAAGAAAATTGTAATTGTCGGGTGCGGCGCGCAGGGGCTTCATCAAGGGCTTAATCTTCGCGACAGCGGGCTCGATGTCTCATATACTTTAAGGAAAAACTCGATTGAAACAAAAAGGCAGTCCTGGAAAAATGCGACAGAGAATGGATTTAAGGTTGGAACATACGAAGAGATGATTCCTGGCGCAGATCTTGTCTGCAATCTTACCCCGGACAAACAGCACACATCTGTTATCAAAGAAATTATGCCGCTCATGAAGCAAAACTCAACGCTTTCTTACTCCCACGGATTTAATATCGTGGAAGAAGGCATGAAAATACGCAAAGATATTACTGTAATTATGGTTGCGCCAAAATCTCCGGGAACAGAGGTGCGCGAGGAATATAAACGCGGGTTTGGCGTGCCTACTCTTATTGCGGTTCACACAGACAATGATCCGAATGGCGATGGGCTTGAGATTGCCAAGGCTTATGCTGCGGGTACCGGCGCGGACAAGGCCGGTGTATTGCAATCTTCTTTTGTGGCTGAGCTAAAGTCCGATCTTATGGGTGAGCAGACGATTCTTTGCGGGATTCTGCAGACCGGCTCCCTGCTCTGTTTCGACAAAATGGTAGCGAAGGGGGTTGATGCTTCCTATGCTGCGAAGCTCGTACAATACGGCTGGGAGACGATTACCGAAGCGCTTAAGCACGGCGGAATTACAAATATGATGAACAGGCTTTCCAACCCTGCCAAAATAATTGCGCATAACCTTTCAAAAGAACTTAAGACGATTATGGAGTCTCTTTTTATAAAACACATGGATGATATTTTAAGCGGTGACTTTTCTTCAACAATGATGAAAGACTGGGCGAATAACGACAAAGATCTTCATACTTGGCGAGAGGAAACAAACAAAACTCAGTTTGAAAATACAAAAGCGACTTCGGACAAAATAAGCGAGCAGGAATATTTCGACAAAGGCATTCTTATGGTGGCTTTTGTAAAAGCAGGGGTGGAGCTTGCGTTTGATGTAATGGTATCTGCGGGGATAAAAGCAGAGTCTGCGTATTATGAATCTCTGCATGAGGTTCCGCTTATTGCAAACACAATTGCCAGAAAAAAACTTTATGAAATGAATGTTGTAATTTCAGATACCGCAGAATACGGGAATTATCTTTTTTCAAAAAAATGTATTCCGCTTCTGGAAAACTTTATGAAGAAAATTGATACTGACGTAATCGGCAAAGGCTTGCAGCTTACGGATAACGGTGTTGACAACATCAAACTTATAGAAGTTAACAAAGAGATAGAGTCTACAGGTGTTGAAAAAATTGGAAAAGTTTTAAGAGAATATATGACAGCAATGAAATCTATTGAAATTTAAAAAACTTTACCCCTAATGCTTTTGTGGTTTTGCTCTTTTAGATAGAATTTTACTGCAAGTTTTGAATTCGGGTAAGCCAACGGAGAAATAAAATGACCTTTTTTAAGATTATATTAACTGTGTTTTGTGTTTTCGCTTTGGGCATTAGCTGTTCCCCGCGAATAGACACAGAGCAGCCGATTACGATACAACCAGTTGCAGAACAGCCTCAGCCGGTTACAGAACAGTCAATTCAAGATAGGCAGCCTGAACCAACATTAATAACTGATTTTACACTAAGTAATTCGCCGCAGCTGTCCAGTATAGATGATTTCGTTATGAGGGGTGATACATTAGAAGTCTATACAGGATGGGATTCAAGGCACGTGAAAATACCGGACGATTTGGGAATAAGGAGAATAAGCCGCCATGCCTTTGCCTGTGTTCATAGCATTGTTTCGCTATTCATTCCCGAAGGGGTAGAATTCATTGAAGGTTTTCCTGCCTTATACAGCTTACAATCAATTACCGTAGATCCGAATAATGAACATTTTGCTTCGGTTGACGGAGTGCTTTTTAACAAGGCCATGACAGAAATACTTCATTTTCCCATGGCAAAAACAGGCAATTATGCCATCCCAAACGGCGTTGAGAGGATTGACTGGGAGCTTTTTTCTAACAGCAGCGGCCTTACTTCAATTGCAATACCTGCAAGCGTCCGCAGCATAACAGGCATAATACACAGAGAAACCTACTCTGGCTGGTACGGTCCCGACTGGGGCGCTCGAGGAAGAGGTTATGGCTATATGAGCAGCGAAATTGCTGTGAGGCTTCCCAGACTTACTTCGATTACAGTAGAGAATGGTAACGAACATTTTACTTCACTTAATGGAGTGCTTTTTAACAAAGACAAAACCGAGATAATTTTTTTCCCCAGGGGAATAACCGGCTCCTTTACTATCCCATCCGGTGTTATAAACATAGGAGATAATCTTTTTTCCGGCAGTGTGGGTCTCACGTCAGTTTCCATACCTAATAGTGTTACCAGAATAGGAAATCATGCTTTTGCCCGAACTGGAATTACAACAATGACCATCCCTAACAGCGTTACAAGTATAGGAGAGCGCGCTTTTGCAGGCAACAGAAACCTAACTTCAATAACCATCCCTGAAAGCGTTACAAGTATAGGACGCGACGTATTTTTAGGATGCACAAGACTTGCTTCTATTACAGTCCACCCGAATAACAGAAACTTTGCTTCTTTTAATGGAGTGCTTTTTAACAGAGCAATGACAGAGCTTATTCATTTTCCCCGCGGAAGAGCAGGTTCTTTTACCATTCCGGACGGCGTTACCAGTATAGCGGCTAATGCCTTTTCTGGAAGCGCCGGTCTTACTTCCGTTACCATTCCAAACAGTATTACTTCAATAGGAATGGGCGCTTTTTCCAGATGCACAAGCCTTACTTCGATTTTCATCCCAGACAGTGTTACCGAGATTGGGTGGGGAGCTTTTTCCGGTTCAACAAGCCTTACCTCGATTACTGTAGGCGAGGTCAATAATAACTTTGTTTCTTACAATGGAGTGCTTTTTAACAAAGACATGACAGAGCTTATTCATTTTCCCCGCGGAAGAACAGGCTCCTTTACAATACCTTATGGTGTTATCACTATAATAGACAATGCTTTCTCCGGAAGCGCCGGTCTTACTGCTGTTACCATACCAAACAGTGTTACCAGAATAGAGGATCATGCTTTTTCCCGTACCGGTCTTACTTCAATTGACATCCCAAACAGTGTAACCGAAATAGGAAATAGCGCTTTTTGGGATAATCCCAAACTTGCCAGAGGCAGTTTGCCTGATCATGCATTCAGGTACTGGGGAGGCAAGGATGGCGGTCTTCCTTTTTTGGGCAGCACAGGATTTCAGGAATATATTGTGAGCGCTAATAATCCATATTTTACTACAGTTGACGGGGTGCTTTTTAATAAGGACAAAACAACACTTATATCTTTTCCTCAGGGAAGATCAGGGCATTTTTCAATCCCTGGTACGGTTACAAGTATTGCATATAAAGCTTTCTATGGCAGCATTGGCTTAACTTCGGTTACCATTCCTGCCAGTGTAACCAGTATAGGAGATTTTGCCTTTGCCGAATCTGGTCTTATCTCAGTTGCTATACCGGAAGGTGTAACCAGTATAGGTCGTCATGCCTTTGCCGGTAGTGAGAACCTGATCTCGATTCGGATACCCGGAAGCGTAAGCTATATAGGAGCCTTTGCGTTTAATCGCTGCACCAATCTGCGGCATTTTACCGTGGATCAAAGTAACAGAAATTTTATTCTGGCAAATGGGGCGCTTTTTACCACCGAAGGAGCGTTCGTTTCTAATCTTAACACCAGGCATGGAAAGGGTGTTTTGGCGGCTGCGAACACTAGATGAAAACCCGAAAAAAGCGCTGGCTCTTGATACCGGCTGTTTTTTTGTTTTTGTTTCTCTTTTTCTTTTACGGCCCGTTCGAGAACTTCCGCCTTATATGGATCAACACCGCCATGCACACCAGCCGCTTCCAAATACTGGCTACTTTATTTTATACAGAAGAATACATAAATAGGGTTATAGGAAGAGTTGTTCCGGGACAAGAACCCAGAACAGATGATTCTGTTTTAATAAACGCGTGGGATGAAGGGATAACTTTTGCCGAAATAAGAGGAAATCATTTTAATGGTTTTATTATAAGGATTAACGATCCAAGGCGGCTTATGTTTGTTCAGGCAACAGAGAACAAAGGAAATCTTTTGGAACAACTGGTGGAAAAACATGATGCGATTGGCGGAATAAACGCTTCAGGTTATGCGGATGTCAGGCAACGGGGTTTTGTGTGGGGGACGGCAATTGTCGGCGGGCAGTTTGTTGCCCGGTGTTCAGAGTGTGAATATCATGTAATAGGAGGTTTTAGCAAGGATCATAAATTAGTAGTTGGCAGCTTTAACGATGAGGAAAAGGAAATAATAGCCAAACAATATTTGTGGGCATTTGAATTTTTCCCTATATTAATAGCCAACGGCCAGAAAGTAAATTTTCCTCCCTTTTCCGGAGGGTTTGCTCCGCGGACAGCCATAGGTCAGACCGCACAGGGACATGTATTGCTTGTTGTTGTGGACGGCAGACAAAGAGCAAGCATAGGCGCAACATTTGAGGATCTGCAAACTATTTTATATGCCAATGGAGCTATAAACGCCATCAATCTTGACGGAGGCTCCTCTTCAACTATGGTCTTTCAGGGCAGGGTAGTAAACAGCCCTTCTGATGGTGATGAAGGACGTTTGATACCTAACGCTATTCTTTTCCGCTAAGATACTGCCAGGATAAAGCATATGGTGAAAAATACAGAACTAATTGTAATGTTAGCGCACAATGATTATACTGTAAAAAATGCTTGCGAAATATTTGAGCAATGCAAAATGTCTAAAGCCAAACTCTGGGGCTTAAAGGAAAAAGGGCTTCCCTTTGAGCAAATGAAATATTTATATGCTTACATGAAAGAATGCGGCAAGCTAACCGTTCTGGAAGTAGCAGCATACACAGAAGAAGAGTGTATTGAAGGAGCTAAAATAGCCGCAGAATGCGGATGCGATATTCTTATGGGCACGATATTTTTTGATTCTATTAACGAATTCTGCAGAGCAAATAACCTTAAATACATGCCATTTGTTGGAGAGATTACAGGCCGCCCATCTATTTTAAAAGGTAATATTGATAAAATGATAGATGAAGCTAATATGTACCTTGAAAAAGGTGTTTATGGAATCGATTTATTAGGATATAGATACACAGGAAATGCCGCACTGCTTATAAAAAAGTTTGTATCGCAAGTGAATGCTCCGATTTGTATTGCCGGCAGTGTTAATAGTTATAAAAGAGTGAGCGAGATAAAAAATTCCGGAGCATGGGCGTTTACCATTGGCGGAGCTTTTTTTGAAAATATATTCGGCAAGACACATCCCTATCAAATTGACAAAGTGTGCGAATACATCGGAGAAAGAAATGCTTAAGGTCTTTTATCCTCATGAATATGTAGAAAGTGTTTTTTCCATTGATTATAACAGTCTATATAGAAAGGGATATAGAGGAATTATATTTGATATTGACAATACTCTGGTGCATCACGGCGAAGATTCAACAAAAGAAATAGATGAGCTGTTTCAAACCATCCACAACATAGGGTTAAAAACACTCTTATTATCCGATAATACCGAAGAAAGAGTTAAAAAGTTTCTCAAAAATATTGATTCTTTATATATACATGATGCTAAAAAGCCAAGTGTAACTAATTGTTTGAAAGCTGTAGAAATGATGAATATAAAAAAAGAAGAAGCAGTAGTTATAGGCGATCAGATATTCAGAGATATTTATGGTGCAAATAAAAGCGGGATAGATAGTATTCTGGTTAAATATATGCGTTATCAGAATGAAACCAAAATTGGAATACGCAGAAATGCAGAAAAAATAGTTCTTAAATTATATGAACTTAATAAATCTTATCAAAACAGAATAGGTGACATTCATAAAAAGGAGACTATCTAAAGAATGCCGCGAAACAGAAGGCTTTTTTGCGAAATTAATCCAACTTGTTATTTTATTTCTTTGCAAAAAGAAATTGCTAAACGGTATTTAAAAAATTTATTAAGCAAAGAAAAGTTTGCAAAGACCATAAAAAAGGAAGAGTTGCCAAACATAGTTTTTAGTCAGAGTTTAAATATGATTAAAAGAGCGAAAAGTGTTGACTTGACAACTCAGGAAAACAAAATGGTTAATATAAAATTGGCCTGTAACAAAATTAACGGAATTATAATTCGACCGGGCGAGGTTTTTTCTTTCTGGAAGACAGTAGGAAAAACATCAGCAAAAAACGGCTATAAAAATGGGCGCATAATACAAAAAAATAGAATAATACTCGGAACCGGCGGAGGTCTTTGCAATTTAGCTAATACCACACATTTGCTGGTTTTACATAGTCCGTTACAAGTAATTGAATTTCACAATCATTCAGATGCGTTAGCTCCGGATGAAGGTAAAAGAATTCCTTTTAACACAGGAACATCTGTCAGATATAATCATATCGATTATAGGTTTAAAAATAATACTGACCAGGATTTTCAACTGCTTTTGTGGTGCGAAGGCGAAATCTTACATGCGGAATTAAGAAGTGAAAGAGAATTTCCATATTACTATAAATTGGCCGAAGAAAATCATCATTTTAAAAAGAAAGGAGATAAGTATTATAGGATTTCCGAAATTTATAAAGAGATTTCTGATAAATTAACAGGAAATATCTTAGACAGAAAACTTGTTTTAGATAATCATTCAGAGGTCTTGTATGACTATACTCTGATTCCCAAAGATCAAATAAGAGAATAATATGTATTACCGCGCAAGAAAAAGAACCTGCTCAAATACATTCGCATAACAGAAGAACTGTCCAACAAGAATTAAGCCTAGCCCGAAGGGCTGTTTTGTTTTTTATGCGCAAATAACTTGTTAGGCAGCTTCACTTAGTTGTTATCGTTTTCTAAATTCTATAGAATTGCCCATCATCATGGTGCAGATAAAATAGATTCTCATATATTCAGCGCCCGACAAGGTTCTTTCATACCTATATGGAAAACTTTGCCACTCTCCAAATGTTTGAATAAAGATTCTCCCATCTTTCGAATATCCCCTAAGATTAGAGTCTCTTCTAATATTATTAAAAGCCCAGAATGCTATGCAGCCCGAAATGTTAATCGAGTCAAATGTTATTAAAAGTGTTCCGAAAGGCCATGAAGGAGAAATTGCATCCCAGGTTCCATGCAGCCTCCATTCAAAACTATATATGCCGTCCAAATCACAGGCAGTCATTAAGATGGCAAGCAAAAGAACAATGTAAAGAATAATTTTTTTGTTGGTAATCAGCACATACCTCTCATATTAACCCTGATTTATCATTAAACCAACAATTTTTTGCAAAGTTACACTTATCCTTTCCCAACTTTCGTTTTAGAAAAGGCTCTATATGATATCATCATATAGAGTGTCACATTGCCTGAGGTTAAATATCTTTTGCTTTAAACGCTTCAAGAAAATGATACGCTGGCGTCTCATACGGGTGGCTGGCTAATAGGGCTCTTTTTACTTTCTCTGCATCTTCTTCTCTGCAAACAAGCTCGACCCTGTATTCGCTTACTTTTGTAACATCACCTTTTACGCCTAAGTGCGGATTACTCCCTTCCAGCGGCATAAATTGCCCTTCGCCCTTAACCTGCCAGCAGCACTTGCTGTATTTCCCGATTCTTCCTGCGCCTGCATTAAAAAGAGCCTCTTTTACTTTTTCCAGATGAGTTTCCGGAACATAAAACACAAGAACAAGCATATATTACTTTATCTCTCTGCTGCCATAGAATCAATCACTCCTCATTGTTTTTCACCTTGTCTTTTCCCATAAAACATTAGACTTGTTCGACAACTATATTACCCCTTTGAGTTTTTAAAACTTTTTTGCCTTGCATAGTTATATTTTAGTTACTACTGCAAAGAAAAGCAATTCAATTTTTGCCAGTTGTGCAGCAAGCGCGTTTGTTATATGCAGTGCCCAGCTTTTTGCATAATAATTTTACCCCATATCTGTGCGCTGAATTGCTTTAAACACTACATCAAATTCCTGCGTAAGCATTTTTGCGATACTGGAAAGTTCCTTGCCTATCCTCCTGACTTCAGTGAATAATGTATTCTGTTCACTTATATGCTCGGAAGTGCTGTTTATTGCTCTTTCAATGCCTGAAATCATTGTCATCAAGTCTTTCACTGAAGCCGATATGTCATTTACAAAAACAAGAAGTTCAGAAATGGTATTTGTTCCAGATTCAATATTTTTTTCAGTTACATTAAATGAAGTAGTTACCTCTTTAATCAACTCGTTTATTTCCTTCACGGTATTATTTATTGAACCCGCTGATTCATTGGAGTTTTTAGACAATTCCCTAATACCGGCAGCAACAACCTTAAATCCTTTTCCTGCTTCTCCGGCATGAGCAGCTTCAATTGAAGCGTTAAGCGATAATAAGTTGGTTTTTGATGATATCTCCTGGATAATTTTGATGAATTCTATGATTACTTCCGCGCTCTTTTTCAAAGAAGAAATCTTATCCACCGAAAACTTCATTGAATCATTGATGTCATTCATATTGTGTTGTACATTGCCAATATATTTGCTGCTCTCGCCGGCTTTTTTGCCCACAGCGGTGCCGGTCTGCACTCCTGTTTTAATGTCAGCAAGTGTTTCTGCGGATTTTTCGCTTAATTTTTGGGAAGCGTTATTTACTTGCTCCATTGCGGCGCTGAGATTATCCGCTTCGGTGTCTATTTTTTTTATTATATCCCCTATTGAGTTCATGGTATTTTGTATTACAGTGTTATCTTTTACAATTTCCACAGCCCCTATAGGGTTTCCATTTTCATCATATATTCCGGCATTTGATACCAAGCAATGAATAGTACTGCCATCTTTATGATAGACATCGACTGCTACATCCCTTAAAAACTGTCTGTTATGAACACATCGTATAGTCGGGCATTCGGATTTAGGCGGGCAGACGGCTGACCTATACATTTCATAACATTTCATTTGTTTGGCTTCTTGCTCTGAAAACCCTGTAAGTTTGGCAATTGCAGGCGGCCAAATAACAATATTGTTATCCATGTCAAGAACATAATATGGGTCAGGCATTGCCGACTGTATTCCTTCAAGCTGTGCTGTTTTGAGTTTATAAGCCTTGAGTTCAAGTTTTAAACTATCCAGTTCAGAAGAATCAAAATTGTCTGTCTGCGGTTTGTTTGATGATTTCAGCATAAGCACCTTCTCTTTAGTTTTTGCCTCTTACAGTAAATTTAAATCGAACACACTGTACGGCTACACACCCTGCATGATCTGTATGTCTATATACACAATCATTTTCACACGGGTCTTTCCTCTTAAAATAAGAAATCTATTTTTTTGTACAAATTTGAGAAAAATAAATTTATACTATTAACTACTTGACACGATGATGTTCGGCTACATACTTGTCTTGTCTTGTCTTGTCTTGTCTTGTCTTGTCTTGTCTTGTCTTGTCTTGTCGCTGTGCGCTCGTGCCGCAGCTTGTTGGTCAAAATTCATGATATGCCATATTATCAGCTTTATTGAAATTAAACAAGCTTTTTTTAAAAAATTTTGATATATTGAATTCAGGATTTTACCTATCATTATAATTGTAAAATATTAACAAAACGGAGAAATGTGGACAAAACATTAGACCTAGAACACGAAAAAATACCCAAACTTCTTGCACGTTATTCAATACCTGCAATTACAGGCATGGTCGTGCAGGCAGCTTATTATATTACAGACAGAATCTTCGTAGGGCACGGCGTTGGCGCAGATGGAATATCAGCGCTTACAGCATATTTGCCGCTTATGTTAATATTCATGGCTTTTGGAATGCTTTTCGGAATTGGCGGCTCAGCAGCTTTTTCAATTGCACTTGGGGCAAAAGACAAAATAAAAGCAGAGAAAATAATTGCCGGCACTCTTTTTCTTCTTATAGTAACAATTTCTTCGCTTTCTATTATCGCGCAAATCTTCGCTCCAAAGATATTATCTTTATTTGGCGCAAGTGAAAACATAATCGGGCTTTCTCTTGCTTATGGCAGAATAATACTTGCAGGCGCAGTAATTAATTCATGCGCGTATGCAATGAATAATTTTGTAAGAGCGCAAGGACGCCCAAAGACCGCAATGTTTTCTTTGATTATAGGCGGTGTTCTAAATATAATACTGGACTACTTCTTTATTCTTGTTTTTAAGTGGGGGATGCAGGGCGCTGCTTTTGCAACTGTTTTAAGCCAGACAGTAAGCGTTATAATTGTTTTTTCGTATCTTTTTGGAAAACGCAGTTATATAAAAATTAAAATAAAAAACTTTATTCCGCAATTTGAAATCACAAAAATAATTGTATCTATGGGTTTTGCGCAATTCGCAATCCAATTTATGGGCAGCCTTGCAAGCGCTTTATTAAATAATCAGCTGCAAAAATATGGGGGAGATATTGCTCTTTCTATAACGGGGATAGTTTTTGCTTTTTTTCAAATTCTCTTTTTGCCTGTATTTGGGATAAATCAGGGAAGTGTGCCTATAATAGGGTATAACTATGGTGCAAAAAAGTTTAAAAGAGTTATGCACACAACGTATCTCGCAATGGCTGTTGCCACAATTATTATGACAACAGGCTTTATAGTAACCCGCTTATTTCCAACTCAGATACTTCTCGCATTTGGCATACATGATAACGAAACAATCGACATAGGATTGGTTGCCATAAGAATTTACTTTTCGATGAGTATGCTGATAGGTTTTCAGGTCGTTGTTGCCGGAATGTTCCAGGCAATAGGCAAACCACTTCTCGCATTAGTTATGAGTTTTTCGAGGCAGCTTCTGATTCTTGTTCCTCTGGCATATATTCTTCCTCTCTTTTTTGGGCTTAACGGCATCTGGCTTGCAGTAGCAGCATCTGATTTTCTTGCAGCAATAATAACATCTCTTTTTCTTTTCAGAGAAATAAAAGGTATTAAACCGTAGGGCAAGCCCTGCAGTTTAATACCTTTTGTTTGCCTCCTCGCTCGCTTCATAAGGGGCATAGCCCCTTTGTCCACCTCATCGTTCGGTCATGCGCAAACAATGCTTGCTCGCGACTCTCACTTATTCGGTGGATGTGCAAGCTCTACAACATGGACGCTGTGTCTGGCGCAGCGACACGGATGTCGCGAAAAAGTGCCAGGCAGCTTGCCCGCGGTTCTCGCTTCGTCGGCAAATAAAAATATTGAAGAGCAAAGAGTTGGGCTAGCGTTTTTTTGGTGTAGAGATAGTTTTTCCAGTATTTCCCGCCAAGCCACGAAGTGGCGAAGGTTCCCCCCCGGAAAGATGAGCAAGCATATATTCCCGCAGCGCCGCGTTAATTTTTGTTTGATAACCCTTTCCAAAAGAACGAAACCACTCAAGAACATCTGCATCGTAGTTTATCTTTACCGGTATTTTAACAGGCCGATACAGAGACCGATTAAGCAATTTTGCAGGCACAAACCGGGCTAATTGTTCTTGAGTTAGAGCAGGCATATCGGAAGTATCAATATCTTTGTCCTGCATTTTTTTAAGTTTTTTTATTCGCTCCTCATCAAGAGGGGGCAAATCTTCAATGGTTCTTGTTAGCATAATAAGTTTCCTCCTCATGTTTTAATGCTCGCCGGGCAGATATTATTCTGACAGTTTCATCATCGGGCTCTGTTTCTACGACAAACAATACGACTCCTGCGACGGCGCCAAGGAAAATCCAGCGCATTTCTCCTTCAGAGCTATGTTCTTCATCAAAAAAATCTAGTCTGTCCGGATCATACCAGGCTCGGACTGCATCGTTAAAATCAACCCCATGTTTTTTAAGGTTCTTGAGGTTCTTTTTTTCATCCCATATAAAACGAGCCATAATTTATACCTATTAAAATATACTCTAATTATTCATCTTTGACAATACCAAGTTTTAGGAATTTCCAAATCAATATCTTTCATCATGAACCTTTAGAATCTTCTTCCCCATCGTCAAGCGAAAAGGAATCCGGAAGCTTCTTTGTGGTATCTGCGCCAAGTTGTTTTAAATTTTCAGAAAGCCTCACAAGATTTCCCTTGCCGGTCGACAACTTGTTAAAAGCAGAGTCATAACTTTTTCTTGCATTATCAATCCCCTTGCCTACATTTTCAAGATCAGCAGCAAAGCCAATAAATTTATCATAAAGCGCCCCTGCTCTTTTTGCAATTTCTCTGGCATTTCTGGTTTGGTTTTCATACTTCCATATATTATTGATTGTTCTAAGCAAAGCAAATAAAGTCGAAGGGCTTGTCATTATTATGTTTTTTTCAAAAGCATCTGTAAATATTGCGTTATCTGCCTGAATAGCAGCGGAAAAGGCTCCCTCGATTGGAATAAACATAAAAACAAAATCAAGAGAATTTATTCCCAGCAGTTTATGATAGTCTTTTTCCGAAAGCGCCCTTATATGATTGCGAATCGAGATTACAAGCTCTTTTTCGCTTTGTGTTTTCTCTGTTTCTGCTTCGGAAGAAACAAGCCTGTCATACGCAACAAGAGATACTTTGGAGTCAATAACAATATCTCTTTCTTCCGGAAGATGAACAATAACGTCCGGCTGGCTTCTTTTCCCGTCTGCCGTTTTTAGGCTTTCCTGTATTTCAAACTCCCTGCCTCTTACAAGACCAGATTTCTCAAGCACTTTTTCAAGAATCATTTCTCCCCATGTGCCCTGAGTTTTTATCTCGCCTTTAAGAGCTTTGGTTAAGTTCCCTGCCTCTTCGGTTATCTGCTGATTAAGTTTTGCAAGCTGCTGTATTTCTGTCTTTAGTGTAGTTCTTTCCTGCAAATCCTGCTCTCTCGCAGATTCCAGTTGCTTTTTAAACCCATCTATCTGCTCCCTGAATGGGCGCAAAAGATGTTCAAGAGTTGTGTTTGTCTGCTGGGAAAATACCTTATTTCTGCTTTCAAAAATATCGATTGAAAGTTTTGAAAAATGGGCGGAAAGCTCTTCTTTTGCATTATTTAATAGAGATATTTTTTCGTTAAACTGGCTTCTTTCTTTTTCAAGAGCAGTTTGCAAGGCAGAATTTTTTCCCTGCATGGATGCAAGCTGCGATGTCAGGCTTTCTATCCTTTCGTCTTTCCGGCTGCTTTCCTGCTTTTGCTCACTCAGGCGAATTTCATGTCCGTTTATTCTTTCCTGCAACGCTGCTTTTTCAATTCCTGCATCAGATTTTCCCTTTTCATAAGAAAGCTTGCTATTGTTCTTAAAAATTAAATATGCAACAACAGTTCCTGCAAGAATGCCAAAAAGCAAAGAAGAAACAATTACAAACAAATCAGTCATAAAATCCCCATGATGTCTCTAAATTTATTATTACGCAACGGCGTGATATCACTCTTTCTTACAGCGCCCGCCTATGGCGGAACCGCAACTTCCCTTCCTGCCAGAATAAGAATTTCAGGTCTGTATTCAAAATGCATGTTGTCGAACGCCAGCCATTTTCCGCCCCATACAAAGCCATACTTTTCGAATATTCTTATAACCTCGATAGGCGGCATCCAGCGCCGTGAATATGGAACAGACCACCATCTTTCATTATAAACTGATGTCCACCGCCAGTATATCTGCTTGTTTCCAATATTCCTTGGGATAATATCTATGGCTATCCCAAAGCTATGCAAACTTCTGGTTCTGCTTCCTCTGATATTTCGCCACATAAAAGCCGAAGCTGAGCCCAGAGACGAAATAAATTGTTCGACTTCAGGGTTTTCCAATGCTAACTCCCTTATCTCTCTGTCAATTGCAAGAAACCTGTCAGCAATGCGTTCATGAACTTTTACACGGAATCCCAAAAAAGTTATTCTCGTAATATGCCGCTGAATTTCCTCAAGGCTTCGTCCGTTATACAATATCTCAAGAAAAGTGTTATCTCTTTCAAGAGTTCGCCTGCCGTCCAAAAACCGGCTAAGTCTTTCAAGCATTTGCGCGTCCGGCTCTCTTACAATTTCCGGCAACTCGTAAGGATATTTGTAAAATCCATAAGACCTATACCTGTATTTGTATGGTTTTTTTTCCGGAGGAAGCAGCCTTCCGCCTGCCCAAAAAAGCTCCACCCCGCGTACTGTTATTAACCAATCGTCATTTACATATTTTATTTCATCAATAAAAGAAGAATATGCTTTGTAAAGTGCTTTTATTTCCGCAGGCATGTTTTTTACAGGCATGTTTTTTACAGGAAAATCCGCTGTTGCTTCATAGTACAGCTCAGGACCTTCAACAATGCAAAAAACAAAAAAAACCGAGAAAAGTATTACTGCACATAAAATAATTTTTCCTTTCTTTATCACACACACCCCGTATGCCCTTCTCGGCAATCACTGAATTTTGGCAAGCTAAGCTCATCGCAAAAGTTATGCACAAACAATTCTTTTGCTTTTTTTGCCGGCACCTGCGCAAGCAGCCACATTAATTTAGTAACCGCCGCCTCATACGTCATGTCATGTGCACTTACAGCTCCGGCTTCCGCAGCCCTTTGCCCAACCTCATAAAGCGAGAGGTCAACCCCGCCCTTGAGGCACTGTGCCGAAACCACAACAATAATATCCAGCAATTGTGCCTGCTCAACCATTGGCAGCAGATTCTCCCCCATAAACGGAAGCCCGCCTGCACCAAAGGATTCTATAATAATTGCCAATGGTTTAATGTCAAGTATTTTGCCAAAATAATCTGCAGAAAATCCGGGAAAAAGTTTTAGCGAAATAATGTTTCTTTCAAACCTGATGCTATCTATTGTATTGAACGAAAAACTTTCTCCAAAACGAGCCAATCCAACTTTGTCTATAAAAGGCGCTGCCGTAATTTCTGCATTTCCGCTAGTTACAACTCCAATATCATCGTATGAAACAGACACAAATGCATCTCCAGCCGCAGCCCCGGCACTCGCTTTGCTCGTGCTTTGCACGTTTTGCTGCGCACATTCGCGTGCCGCTGCGCAGGGACGCAGCATCCATGTTGCAGAGTCAATTTTTTTTACCCTTGTGCCGTGCATTAATTTCCCATTAAAGCATATTGAAACACCGCCCTGCCCTTTCTCGATTAAAACACGCATAAATTTAAATGAGTTTACAAGATTATACTTTGCATCGCTTTCCGGATGCGAAGCAGCCGGCGCTCGCTTTGCGCGTGCTTTGCACGTTTTGCGCCCCGTAACAAGTCCGGGATAATAACATCCGTGCCGCGGCGCTGAGCGCAACGTCCATGTTGCAGGAATCATAGAGCCTGTTAATATTACAGGCTTTTCAAGAGCGCCCAAAACATACGAAAGAATAGATGAAGTATAAGCCATAGTATCTGTGCCGTGAGTAATTATAAACCCGTCAAACAGATCTTTATTTTCGAATATTTTTTTTATTATTAAAATCCAGTCATCGGGATTTATATTGGAACTGTCTTTTAGAAAAAGAGAGCAAATCTCGATTTCCGCCATTTCCCGGCAAACCGAGCTTGGCGAGCGAAGGTTTCCCAACTTGCGTCGGGCTTCGCTTCCGGGAATACTTTGCTGCCCATTAATTCCGGAAGCCTCAAAAAGTTTTTCAAACAGCGCGGCGCCATTTTTCGAAGGAGCAAGCCCTTCCCCATCCAAGCCTTTTTCCGAGACAATAGTTCCGCCTGTTGTTATCAAAAGAATTTTCAAACTTTCTCAAAATCTATTATGCTACCTGTAGAATAATAGATTTTATTCATCTCCTTGTTCAGTTCACAAGGGGCAGATACCCTTTGTCCGCCTCAGCGTTCGGTCATGTGCGTGCAAGCACGCACACCTGCGGCTCTCGCTACGTCTGCGAAGTCATCCGGATATTTTCTGCCCCGGCTGATACCATTTTTTCTATTGCTTTTTCCCCATCACCTGCATTCACATCCACTGCAGCTATAGCATCGGAAAGAAGTTTTACTTTATACCCAAGCTCTAATGCATCCGTAACAGTGCTTAATACACAATAGTCTGTTGCAAGCCCGCATACCCACACTTCTTCTATGCCCAGCGTTTTAAGATGAGAATCAAGCAAAGTGCTGTCAAACCCCGAATATGCATCTTTGGAAGCAGTATCTGCCTTGGATATTATAAAAGGATTTGACGGCACATGCAAATCAGCATGAAATTCCGCGCCTTTAGTTTCAGCAACGCAGTGCGGCGGCCACATGCCCCCGTTTTCTTTAAAAGAACAATGATTTGCAGGGTGCCAGTCTCTGGTAAAAACAATAAACTCATCTTTTTCTGCAAAACATTTAATGTATTGGTTTATCGCAGAAACTATTTTATCCCCGCCCCTTACCCCAAGAGAACCTCCGGGACAAAAGTCATTTTGCATATCCACAATAATAAGCGCTTTTTTTGCACCCCCGCAGCTACAGCAATTATTCATAACAAGTAACCCTCTTTAATCTTGAATTAGGATTATAAGCCCTTCCTTTTTTTGCTAAATCCCTTCCATTAACTTTTACCACATCGGCAGTAAAATCGATGCCCCCTTTAATAAGGCAACTGCCCACACCATAAGCATCAACAGGAACCTTTCTGGAAACAAATTCGTTAATTTTTTCAGCATCAAACCCGCCGGAAACAATTATCTTTACACCTTTAAAACCCTCTGCATCAAGCCTTTCTCTGGTTTTCATAACAAGCTCCGGAATAACTCCGGTTGGCTTAAAAGTTCCCATCATTTCAAAAACAGATTTATCTACCAGCTTCTCGGAAGTATCAAGCCTTACCCCCCAAAGCTTGTCGCCAAGTTCGCGCGCGCACTTTAAAGCAGTGCCCACACAATCGTTATGGAAATCAACAAGAGCAACAAGATTTGTATCCGGATATGATTCATGATAAATTCTTGCAGCAGCAACATCATCTCCCTCAAGACACGCAATCATTGCATGGGGAACAGTACCCGAAGCCTTTGCGCCCCACCACTCACCCTGAGCAAGCGTCGACACCGAAGAAGCGCCGCCAACCCATGCAGCGTACCCGTCGCCGGTTTGAACCCCCCAGTGGTCAAACCGCGCAGGAAAAAAAAGAATCGGTACGCCCTGCGCAGCATTTACAACTCGCCTAACGTTTGTAGCAATCCTTGTTCTCCGCGCAAGAATCCCAAGGTAAATAGTTTCCAGATGCGCAAACGATGTAATTTTGCCATTTATATGCATTACACTTTCCCATGGAGCTACTTCGTCGCCATCCCTAAGTGCAGATATTTCAATATCATCAAATTCATTTACCCATAAAGAGTCAAGCTCTTTACCAATTTTCATTCTTTCCGAAACAATATTAAGATAACCATCCCTGTCTTCAAGATAATATTTTCTGCCCTTCTTTTTGAACTCCACATATTTGTCAAAAAGCTTGTATGCTTTTGGGTAATCCGAATACCTTCCTGCAGCAACTTTAAACACAGCAAGACATTCGTCAATCCCGCAAATTACTGCATTATTTTTTTGAAACACCTGCATCACCACTCGCGGGTCAATGCCGTGCTCCTCAAGAGCTATTTTTTGCCGCCAGAAATAAATATCGCTTCTATAGCCTCTTCTAAGTTCCTGAACAGGCAAATCAAAAACATAACTATTAAGCCTCTCGCTCTTTGACGAATAAATCTTCTCAGAACTCTCTTTATTCTCTGCCATTTTCTATCCTCAACAGTTTTTTTCCCATTCTCAGATGAATCAATCTCTTATAAATATCATATCATTTTAATTAAATCCTGTCTTATACATTATTTTGATGGAAAATCAGTTATTTTGTTCATTTTTTGCTGATTTTGATTTATACTAAAACTGACTTTTGCTAAAGCACTGATTAGAGTCAAATTTAATCAGTGCTTGCCTCGAAAACCCATTTTTTGGAGTTTTTTTATGGAAAATACTGATATTTCCTCTTACATTGACCACACTCTCCTAAAGCCTGATGCTTCCGAAAAACAGATTGAACAGCTTTGCCAAGAAGCTCTTCTTTATAATTTTTATTCAGTTTGTGTAAACCCCTCGTGGGTCGCGCTTGCCGGGAAGCTTCTTAAAGGCAGCAGAGTCGAAGTATGCAGCGTTGCGGGCTTTCCGCTTGGTGCAGTAAAAAGCAGCATTAAAGCCATTGAAACAGAAAATGCCATAGAAGACGGAGCAACAGAAATCGATATGGTTATAAATATAGGATTTCTCAAAGACCGCAATTTGAAGCAGCTTGAAAATGACATCCTGATTGTAAGAAAAAGCTGCAGCGATTCCGTTGTTTTAAAAGTAATAATTGAAACCTGCCTGCTTACAGAAGAAGAAAAAATAATCGCGTGCAATATCGCTGTTAATGCAGGAGCAGATTTTGTCAAAACCTCCACAGGCTTTTCCCTAAGCGGCGCTACCATCGCTGATGTTGAATTGCTTAAAAAAACTGTTGGCAATAACGCAAAAGTAAAAGCATCCGGCGGAATTAAAACCCTTGATGATGCGCTCAAAATGATTACCGCCGGAGCAGCCCGGCTTGGCACAAGCTCTGGAGTAGCCATAATGCAGGAGTCTTAAAGTTATGCTGCCTGCGGTGCTAGTAAACCACTGATTAGAGTCAAATTTAATCAGTGCTTCCCTACAAAAGCACATCCCTCAAACTTGCAATCATATAAAGGGGTATGGAATATAGCCCAGCATCTGCTCCAAAGTGGTTAAGCGATGTACGAATTGCCTGTTTAGGCTTATATGCTTCCATATAAACATTCAGACTATAGGACTTTTTATTCAAATCAGACTTAACCTCAACAGGCACAATTTCGTTATTGTATTGTAAGACGAAATCCACTTCTGCCTTGCCTGTTGCACTCCCCCAATAAAATATAGGCAGCCCACCAAAAGTATTCAATTCCTGCACCACATATTGCTCTGCAATAGCGCCTTTAAATTCCTTAAAAACTTCGTGATTAGGTTGATAGAATGTCTTTATATCAAGTCCTGACTTTGCTGCCAGCAGTCCTACATCAAGCATATACAACTTGAACGACTCGCGCTCCGCATAACTCACCAAAGGAAGCTTGGACTCTGTAGTTTTGGCAATTTTATAGACCAGACCTGTATTCACCAACCAGTCCATTGCATTTTCAAACTCTTTTGCCCGACCTCCGATTTTGACTTCTTTATAGATGAATTTCTTTTTTTCTTTAGAAAGATGGGCCGGCATTGAGTCCCACAGCATACGAACCTTAGGTATATCTACACCTTTTATGTGCTTGGAAAAATCTGCTGTGTAGTTATTGAGTATGGTTTTCTGCACCTCGCGCACAGCCTGCAAATCATTCGCATCTGCATAACTCTTCACAACTTCGGGCATACCGCCAACATAGAAATATTCTTTTAACTTATCAATCAGAAGCCCATGCATATTTTTGATAAGCTTCGTATCCTGGTCATGGATGATATTAACAAGCTGTTCTTGTCCTATAGCGTTTAAAAATTCATAGAATGATAAAGGATAAAGAACAATTTCATTCACTTGCCCGACCGGAAACTTGCCCCCGGCAATACCAAGAAAACTTCCGGCAGCAGCTATGTTATACGCCGGAGCATCCTCGCAAAAATACTTAAGGCTGTCTTTTGCCCTCTGGCACTCCTGAATTTCATCAAAAATCAGCAACGTATCTGCGAGCGATATTTTTTCTTGGAAATGATTCTCCAGACTCGTGATAATGGTTTTGGGAGAAATATCATCCCCAAAGTAATTGTGCAGTTTCCGGTTTGTATCAAAATTAAGATACATCATGGACTTGTATTCGTTTTTGCCGAATTCTTTTAACAACCAAGTCTTGCCCACCTGCCTGGCTCCGTAAAGGATAAGAGGCTTGCGTTTTGGAGAGTTTTTCCACTTTAACAGGTTTGAGTAGGCAAATCGTTTCATTATTAGCCTGATTAAAAGTAATATAGCATGAAATTTTGGATTTAGCAAGCTAAAAGTGTGATAATTTACACTTTTGGGAGCCTAAAAATGTAATTTTTTACACTTTTCGTCGCCTTGAGTAAAATAATATTAACTACATCCGAACCATCGAATTATAAACTATTTTCTCCACTTAAAATTCGCCGGATGGCTTTTGCTCGTGCTTGCCGTAGCAGCCTCTGCACTTCGCCCGCGCGGCGCTTCGGCGCTTACTGACTGCGAACGACGCGGAAGCCGACGTCGTTGTTCCTGAGCCACAGTTCGTCTCTGCCACGGAACGCGTACTCGAAGCAGTGTATTGCCAACTGGCGCCGCGCATCACGCGGAAATTCGATATCCCAAAGACAGGACCTTCGGGATCCGTCTTAGGAGCATCATCATAAAGCCAAAACCTGTCCCATACCCACTCCCACACATTACCATGCATATCATGCAAACCCCCACGCATTAGGAGCATAACTGCCTACAGCAGCGCTTGTTCGGTTTAGACCAAGACCCATAGTTGTACGAAAATTTGCCTGAGATTGAGTTATATTATTCCCGGTATTCCAGGGCGTTGTTGTCCCTGCCCTGCAGGCAAACTCCCACTGTGCCTCTGTAGGTAATCGATAACCATTAGCTCCGGCAACCATAATTACAGCATTCCAGTTTGCAAAATTTGCATGACCACTGCCTGTAGGCACAGTTCCCCAATCATCCGGATTCGTACTCCCGTTTATGCTATAAACAGGGTCTAGACCTTCCATAATACTTAACCTGTTACAGAATACAAGCGCATCAAACCAGTTTACTCTCTCCACAGGAAAATTAGATGTATCCATTCTGTATACTTGTACTGAACCGGCTCCGCCCGGGCGAAAATGGCTAGGCGTTGGGCTTATCCCATTGGTATTGCCTGTCATTACTGCCTCCCACTGCGCCTGTGTTATCTGGTGTCTGCTCATTCTAAAACCTTGCGTAAGTGTTACATCAAACTCATGGGTCGTAATGTCTGCCTGTCCCATTCGAAAAAAGAAAGGCGCGGTTCCGCTTGGGGGTATTTGCACCATTACAATCGGCAATGGGCCACCAGGCGGGTCACCCGACGGCGGCGGATTCCCGCCTGGGGAGTTATCGCACGAAATAATAAATACGCTTAATATTAGCGTTAAAATTAGACTGCAAGAAATCAAATGTTTTTTCATATTTTTTTCCTTAAAAAATGGTTTTGAGTCATATATTGTTCTCCAAAAATGTTGGCGAATTTATATATATAAGAGAGAGAGAGAGAGAGAGAGAGAGAGAGAGAGAGAGAG
>JGI20163J26743_11538559_pt1 | contig 47068 bp, 37 predicted proteins | sample TergutCu122P1_FD_26743 | JGI IMG/M metagenome (IMG submission 26743) | reverse complement strand
TGGCCGTCGCAAGGCATGAAGGCAAGTTCGTTAAGCCAGCCTTTTACGTTGCCGTCGCCGTCTACATAGCCGCCCGCTTCGCTTGTGCCCATGGCGATACCCAAAATGTTTGTATCTTCCAGGCTCATCGCACCCGCAAGGGCTGTTACGTCACCGTCGTTGGCAACTTCTACGGGAATGTCGCCAATTTCCTTTGCGGCGCGTACATAAATGTCTTTTACGTATTTGTTAAAATCGTCCTCGGGCACTTTTAGGAAAAGTGATGCCAGCATTGTGCGGTTATCGATGTAAATACCTGCGGAACTAATGCCAATGGCGTCTACACGGGGCATTTTGGACGCGGCGGTTTTAAATGCCGTTACAATTTCGTTGTAGTGGTAACTTGGGTCTTCGGTTACTTTTGGGAACCAAACAACTTCTTCGCTAAACACGCTTTCGCCGTTAATTACAGCGGAAACTTTTCTGTCGCTTCCGCCTGCGTCAAACCCAATGCGGCAGCCGTCCAGGTTGCGGCCAATGGGCTTGGAAGACTCGGACGCTTTTGGCGCGTCTTCATATTCCGCGTAATTTACGGAAAATTGGTTTTCGTAAACGCGGCTCATCATGTTGTAGTCAAACGCGCGGGCACCTGTGGGGCTGTAGGTAGCCTTGATGTATTCTGTCAGGTCTTTGCAACCGCAAATTGTAACTTTAAAGCCGCCTACGCACCACAAAATGGCTTTTACCATGCGCTCTACGTAGTATTTGTTTGCCTCTGCAAGAGTTGGGCAATCATGTACAAATGTATCATACACGTATACGTAGCCGTTGTTGCGCTCTACCGCAATTTTCAGCGGCCTTGTGGCACCTTGCAAAAACGCTTTGTTAAACTTGTAAAGGGGAATAAAGCTTTCGTCCAAAACAGGTTTGTTTTCTACTTCAAATTCGATATTGTGTAACTTCATGAGAATTACCTCCATTTTATATGAACATGCCGACACGCTTGTTTACATCGTTTTTAAACATTTCGATATAGTTGTTGATAAAAGCCGCCGGGCAAAGTGATTCGTCGTTCATAAGCTGTGTAATGTCAAGGGCGTATTCCGCCGCTTCGAAGTCATCTGTGGCATGGCTTGCGAAATATGTGGCGTTTGCCCGCTTTCTGCCAAGGCCGGCCAAGTCGTAACGCTTGCCGCCCGCAATTTGGGAATGGTACACACCCAGCATAGCCGCTTGCAGGAACTCGTCCCGGGATGTGTCGAACAGTTTTTTCTCTGTGTCGCATACCCAGTCCAGCGCGCGCCAAACTTCCATAGAGTAAACAGCTTTTGGCCGCTTATCCGCGGGAATTTTACGCAGTGCTTGCAATGTTCTGGCCGCAACGGCGCAGTGGGTATCGTGTTTATCCGCAAAATTGTGGGTGAACACATACTCCGGCTGGGTGGCAAGGATTATGTCCACCAGCTCGTCTACCAGATGCGGGTTAGCGTTATCTTTTACCGCGCTGCTTGGGTAGTAAAGCTGGAATTGGGCATTGTAGCCGCCAATGCTTGCAGCATTGTCCTGCTCGTTTGCACGGGTTACTTTCATGTCCTCGTCGGAACAGTTTGCATAAATACCCGTTCGTGGCGAACCCGCGCCGTCTGTTACAACAACGCCTGTGAAATGCTTATCATTTTGCCCATAGCATTCTAAAATCGCACCCGCGGCCATTAGTTCAATGTCATCTTGATGGGCGGCAATGCACAAATGTGTGGTATCCGCCAGGTTGCCGCCGCTTGTCGCCGGGAAAAACAGCCGTGCATGTTGGTTGCGTAACTTCATATTTATCGCCTCCGTTTTAGTCGATATTACCCGCTGTCCATTTTTCCGCAAAATCAATTACTTGGTCGAAACTTGGGCTGTGGGCATTGCGTACGTAAAAACCGGATGTGCATACACCAAGTGTCAGTGACGCAAGCGGGTCTAACCCCAAGGATTGGCCAAGGCAGAAGCCGGCGTTAAAGTTATCGCCCGCGCCTGTGGTAAGTTTTGGTTTTGGGCAGAACGGGCCGTCTGTGTAGTAGTATTCGCCGCCAACTACACAGCACGCGCTGCGTACAGGGTGAACTACCAAGCAGTAAATACCCAATTTCTCATAAGTTGCCATTACCGCATTTTTTAGCTTATCCGGACAGCTGCAAAGCTCTACGCCCATAACTTCCGCAATTTTGTATGCTTCATTTTCATTAAGGCCAAGAATTGTGCGGAATTTACTTTCAAACTTACTGATTAGATTCATGGCATGACGGATATCTTCGTTGGTACGTTTTTCCGGGTCTGCAAGGTCGAAGAAAGCAATCGGCTTTTCTGCCTTGTCTTCCAACAGCGGGAAAACTTCCTCAATCATGCCTTCCCAGATTTGGCTCATGTATGGCAGCATTGTCCAGTTTTCCATACCAAAAAGCTGGCACTCGTTAACCATTTTGGCAATGCCCTGTGGGCCGCCAAGGGCTTCTTTGCAGGCTTCCCAGGTAACTTCTTTTAATGTGGCGTGCTTGCCAAGCATCAGTTTACCGTCTTCAAACTCTAATGCGTCTGTAAGGCCCGCGCCGCAAAGGCTGTATACGGCTTTTGCCTTGTCTACCATCGGCTGAAAAACAGGGTGCGGAGGCTTGCCCAAAGAACCCACATATGTTAGGGATACGCCGTATTCCAAAAGGGCGTTTGATAAAATTGGCCCGTTGCCGCCAAGTTTTGTTTGAACAGGTACAAATTCGAAGTTCGCGCTTAGGCCGGCGGCTTTACTTACGCGCTCGCCAAAGTCTGCAATTGTGCTAAGGCGGGTATAATTTTGAAAATCCTGACGTTTATCCACAACATGGATAATTTCATCTACAAACCCGTCCAGGCCAATAATCATGTTTAAATCAAAACCTTTTTTTGCCCGTAGTTTTTCCGGCAATGCTTGTACGTTTTGCATTTTTATTCAGCTCCTTTTTTATTTAATAGACCGTAATTTGGCAATCATAGATTGCTTTAGGTCATATAATTTTTGCGATAAGTCCACAGGCATTAAGTGCGGGCGCACCAGCCGCCTGTGTTCTTCCCATAAGGTGTCCCGTTCTTTGGCGGCATAGGCGCGAATTTCCGACACGGTTAGTTGCGGATACACACATTCGCCGTTTTCAAATACGGGCTGCAACAGCTCCCGCACGGTAAATTCCCCCGCTTTAAGGGTCATGCGCTTCCATGTGGCTATTGGATCGAAAATTGTTAAGTCTTCGGTGTTGTCAAGTGTTTCGTCTGCCAGGGCAATCAAATCTGCTTTCATTTTACCAGATTTTGCATCGTACAGTCTAAATATTTTTTTCACCCCAGGGTTTGTAACTTTTACCGGGTCTTCGGATAATTTTATTTTGTGCTGCCAGGGCCCACCGTCTGTAGAAAGCGCGGCAATTTTGTACACACCGCCAAATGCGGGGTATTCTTTTGACGTTATAAGATGAGTCCCCACACCCCAAAGAGAAATTTTAGCTCCTTGGGCCTTTAGTTCGGCAATAAGGTTTTCGTCTAAATCGTTGGACGCGCTGATAAACGCATCGCTAAAACCCGCGTCATCCAACATTTTTCTTGCCTGCTTAGAAAGGTAGGCAAGGTCACCGCTGTCCAGACGTATGCCGTAATTTGCCAGGGGTATGCCTTTGTCCCGCATCCCTTGAAACACCTTTATTGCATTGGGAACGCCGGATTTTAACGTATCGTATGTGTCCACTAGAAGAATGCAAGCCTTAGGGTATAAACCGGCGTAGTACTCGAATGCCTCCAACTCTGTGTCAAAGCACATTATCCAGCTGTGGGCATGGGTACCGCGGACAGGTACATTAAACATTTGTCCGGCCAGCACGTTGCTTGTACCGCTGCACCCGCCTATCATTGCGGCACGGGCACCATACAGCCCTGCGTCCGGGCCTTGTGCGCGGCGCAAGCCAAACTCCAGTACCGGGTCACCTTTAGCTGCCCAACACACTCGGGAAGCTTTTGTAGCAATCAAACTTTGGTGGTTGATGATGTTCAAAATTGCGGTTTCTATTAGCTGTGCTTCCATTAACGGCGACACTACTTGCAGCAGCGGCTCCCCGGGGAAGACCACCGTACCCTCCGGCACAGCATTAATATTGCCAGAGAAGCGGAAGCCTTTCAGGTATTCCAGAAACGACTCGTTAAAAGTGCCTGTTGAACGCAGGTAGGCAATATCCTCGTCTGTAAACGCAAGGGCGTTAATGTAGTCAATTACCTGCTGAAGCCCCGCCGCTACCGCATACCCGTTACCGCAGGGGTTTTCCCGGTAAAACATGTCGAAAACAGCCACTTGCCTGCGCCCGGTGGTGCTTTGGTGATGGTGGTAGGCTTGCATCATGGTTAATTCGTAAAAGTCTGTAAGAAGGGTTAAATTTCTCAAATTTTCAAGCTCCTTTGTAAGTTATACTGTTCGAAATTAGAGTATACCTTTTCTGTAGAAAACGCAAGGTCTAAAGGGAATTTTCTACCGAAAACTTGTATGCGTAAATTCAGTTGGTCCCAAAATTGGACCACCTGAGTTTAATCCAACCGGTCGGATTTTCTTACCAGTTGAAAATATATTGCATCATAAAAAAAGCACAAAAAAGAATGCCCTGCGTAGCAGAGCAAACTCTTTACAAGTATCAAATAAAACTTATATTTCCGCGCACCGTTCCTTTAGCCACTCTTGCTCACTTGCGTCAAGCCGCGGAGAAAGGGTTTCCAGCACTTTTGCGTGGTAGTTGTTAACAAAATCTTTTTCTTCCCGTGTAAGCATTTCCACGTTAATGGCGCGGGTGTCATACGGGCAGTAAGTCAAGGTTTCGAAATTGTAGAATGTGCCGTTTTCGTTTTTGCATAATTCCTGTGTGGCAATTGTGTTTTCTGTACGTATGCCATAGCGGCCTTGTTTGTATATTCCGGGCTCGTTGGCTGTAATCATTCCCGGCTCTAATGCAATTTCGCCCCGCTGATGTATACCGTACGGGCCCTCGTGTACGTTAAGGCAGTAACCTATGCCGTGGCCTGTGCCGTGGTTGTAATTTTGACAGTCCAGCATCAATGGCTGGCGCGCCAGCATATCCAAGGCTACACCTGTGGTCCCTTTTAGGAACACTGCCCGCGACAAAGCAATATGCCCCTTTAGCACAAGGGTAAAGTCGTGCTTCATTTCATCGGATATGGGGCCCAAAACTACAGTGCGGGTTGTATCTGTTGTGCCGTCCAGGTATTGGCCGCCTGCGTCAAGCAGGAAGAAGCCCTTTGGCTTTAGGGCCGCACCGCTGTCTTTATGTTTGTAATGGGGCAGTGCGGCGTTTTCGCCATAGGCAGAAATTGTCTCAAAACTGTCGCACAGGTAATATTCCTGCTGCTTACGGAAGCTGACAAGCTCATTTGCAACATCGTCTTCTGTAAGCATTTTGCCTGCTTTTATAGAATCGTCCAGCCATTTAAGCAGCTTTGTCATTGCCGCGCCTTCTTTAATGTAGGCATTTCTTATATTGGCAAGTTCAACTTCAGATTTTACGCCTTTTAACATGGCGATTATGTCCTTGGTGTCTACATAATTTAGTTCGCCGACAATGGACCCAAGCAAAATATTGGTTTTATTCTTATTAAAATAAATGCTTGCGTCGGTTGGCAAGGTTTTCATCTTGTCGGCTACCGCTTCGTAGCTGTTAACAGTAAAGCCCTGAGAGATAAGTTTGCCGGAAATATCCGCTACTTTTGCAGGATCAATGAAAACGTCCGCGTCTTTATCTGTGATTAAGACATATGAATATACCACCGGAATATTGGAAACATCACGGCCACGGATATTCAACAGCCACGCAATATCGTCTAGGCACGAAACTAAGTATACAGATACACCGGCTTCTTTCATTTTTTCGCGGACCACGCGCAATTTTTCCGCAGCAGAAAGCCCTGCGAATTTGGGCAGATGCTCGAATACGGGAAGGCTTAGCATGGGTGGACGGCTTGTCCACAGCATACCTACCAAATCTTCTTGATATAAGTACGTCAAATTTTTTGTGTCTAATTTTTTGTTCATGCTGTTAAAAGCGGCGGTTGACATGGTTCTGCCGTCAAAGCCTACTTTACCGCCTTCCGGCATTTTATCAAGAAGAAATGCCTCGTATGTGGGTACATCCGGCTCGCCGAGTTTAAACAGGGTAATGCCTGTGCCCGCCAGTTCATTTTCCCCTTGAATAAAGTACCGCCCGTCTGTCCACAGGCCGGCTTCCGTAAGCGTTACAACCACTGTACCGGCAGAGCCGGTAAAACCGGAAAACCACGACCTTGCAAGCCAATAGTCTGCCATACGGGCGTTATTATGGGCGTCGCCGCTTGAAATAATGTACGCGTCCAGCCCGCGCTCCCGCATAAGATCGCGCAAGTTTTTCAGCTTATCCATTAATTTGCCGCCTTTCGCGTATCAGTCTTTGGTAAATGAACAATACTTTCGTTATCGTATTCGCTTTCATATTCATAATCATGTTCCACTTCGGCATTGTCAAAATTGCGCAGGAATTCTTCGTATTCTGCCGTCACTTTATCAAGCTCGTCTTGAAGAATGATAATTTGATTTTTTAGAAAAGCGTTTTCCTTTTCATACCGTGCGGCATCGTCTGTAAGGGTTTTGTTGATAACCTCTTGGGCTGTGTGCTGATCCTTAATTTTAAAGTAATCGTCTGCCAAGTTTAGCGCGATAAGCAAGGTGCGCAAACGATCGTCTACAACAGCTGACACGTTTTTTGATTTTAGCATTTCAATTTTTTGATCCACGTACATTGCAATTTTTTGTACGTATTCCGCGCTTTCTTCCGACCTGATTGTAATCACTTTCCCGCTGATTACTACATCAACTTTGTTTGTCATTGCCGTACACCTCCATTAATTTAACATCCCTTTTTAATAATATAGACACAAAATTTCAAATATGTCAAATGTTTTACGAAAATATTAAGCAAATGGATAAAATTCCCTTATTAGCGCATTCGCTTCGTTTCCTATAAGCAAAATGACAGAAATGATATTAAGCCACAAAATTAGAATAAATACCCCTGCGATGCTGCCGTAAATTGCGGGGTATTGAGTAAAATTAGAAATAACAAACCCAAAGCCCCCGCTAATAACCAGCCATGTAATTACCGTAAAAACCGCCCCGGGCAAAATATGTTTAATTGGCAAAGCTGTTGCGCAAGCAAGCCTGTATATAACCATAGTTACAAACACCAAAATCACCAACGAACCGGATACACCTGCCAGTATAAACAGAAATTCATGACCGGCCGGCAAGAAGATGCCCCATATTTGCCGCCTAAAAACCAAAAGCGCAAGCATAACAATTAAAGCTGCAGAAAATAACAGCATCAACATAAAACTGAGGCCAACTTGGGTTACAAAGCCGCGACGGTCGCTAATACCATAGGCACGGTTGGTAATGCGAACAATAGCCCTAAAACCGTTGGATGTGTTAAACACACTAAAAATCAAAGCCGTGGACATAACCCCTACACTTCCGGCTTTATCAAGCTCGTATAAAAAACCGTATACAAGGTCCGCAATGTCACCGGGCAGCACAAAAAACAGCCCTTCCAATATGGCGGATTCATCTACTTCTAAGGTGCCCAGCAAAGACATTATGAATATTAAGAACGGAAAAAACGCCAGTAACACACGGTATGTTAACCCGGCGGCCCGCTCTAATATTTGGTCATGATGGCAGCGCAGTACCAGATTGAAAATGTAAATGCAAAACTTATTCATATTATCACCGGTTATACGGTTTGCTTTTTTGCGGGAATGTATACTGTGGGTGATTGCAAAGTTATCCGATTTACTATATATTTTGACACAATATTTAGGAAGGAGCCATTCCCATGGAATTTAAGCAATACACAGACATACACACGTTTTACGATGCCGCATACAACGTACTGATGCGCCACGAAGCTCAAAACCTGATTCCCCTTGGCAATTTGATACTTGGCCGCGAAGGCAAGGATAAAACCGACTGGCGGGACCCGGCAAACTGGTACATGGCCACAGTACATGACGAAAGCGGCGTACTGCTTACTGCCATAATGACACCGCCATGGAATATTGCCCTGTACGCCACAGACAATAAAATAGATGCCGCCGCAATTGATTGCCTGATTAACGGCATTGCAGATACCCCTATTCCCGGTGTCTTGGCAGAAAAAAACCTGGCGCAATTTTTTACGGCAGCTTACGCCACCAGCAAAGGAATGCACTACGAAATATCAATGGACCAGTGCATTTACGAACTTACTGAAGTTAACCCCGCTATCCCTCAAATAGGCACAATGCGTCTTGTGGAAGAAAAAGACATGACCTTCCTCCCCTTTTGGTACGAAGCCTTTTACGCGGCGGAAACATACGGTGCCACAACAATGCGAATCCCGGAAGATATTGAAAAATGCCGCCAACGCATTTCTCAAAAAAGCCTTTACACTTTGGAAATTGACGGTGTCCCTGTTACAATTGCCGGGCTTAACAAAGCCATGCGGAGTGTAATTGGTGTCGGGCCTGTATACACACCACCCTACTTCCGTGGCAAAGGCTACGCGTCATCCTGCGTGGCGCAGCTAAGTCAGCTTGCCCTGGACAAGGGTTTTGCAAAGTGTGTGCTGTATACAGACCTGGCAAACCCAACATCAAACAGTATCTATCAAAAAATAGGGTATAAACCCATTTGTGATTCCCTTCAAATAAAATTTGTACAATAGCCCAAAAACAATAATTCCCTAATGTTCCGAATCGATGATTGGCGCATAGGAAATTATCGTTTTCTTGCTTGACGAGACAGCTTCTTTATATTTAGAAAAAATTTTCAAAAAATATTGCAAAGTATCTTGCATTATACTATACCATGTGTTATTATATATTCATCAAATGACGATACCATTTATAGAAAGGGGAATCAAAATGAGTATACAGCTAAAAAAAGGCGCGTTGGAGCTATGCGTTCTAAGCCTGTTATCCAAGGCAGATATGTACGGTTTCGAACTGGTTGGGGTAATTTCTACCCACGTTAAAATTTCTGAAGGGACAATTTACCCCCTTTTAAAGCGCATTAAAGACGACGGTTATGTAACTACGTATTTGCAAGAATCCCAAGAGGGGCCGCCCCGTAAATATTATCAGATTACGGACCTTGGGCGCGCAACAACAAAAACATTGCAAGCAGAATGGCACAGCCTGGTGGCAGGCATAAATAAAATATTGGAGGAATAATAATGACAAAGCACATGTTTATCCACGAATTAAGAGTTGCGTTGGCACAAGTAGACCCAAACGCCCGTGAAGAAATTATCTCGGATATTAACGAACACTTTACGGAAGGCGCGGCACAAGGCCTAAGCGAAGAAGACATTTGCCGTGCGTTGGGCCAGCCGGGGACAATCGCGGCCCAGGTAATAGAAGAAATGGGTGCAAAAGCTGCTCCCCCACCCCAGGCACAAGAGCAGCGTGGGCAGCAGCAGAATCACCAACAACAACAGCAATATGAATACAGGCGCGGCAATGATCTTGACATGACATTTACCGGTGTAAATTTAGTTATTGCCAAGCTGGATGTAAGCAATCTTAACCTTGTTCCGTCCCATGACGGTATGTTCCGCGTTACAACAAGAGGATGCACAAACAAAGAAACATGTACTGTAGAAAACGAGGGCGGCACCCTTAGGGTAACACTTAAACGGGCCCGCAGGTTTTTCAATTTTGGTTTTTCCTTTGACAAAGATAGGGTAGAAATAACAATTTATGTACCTGTGCAATTTGAAGGCGAAATTAAAGTTGACACCAGCGCGGGCAGCATTACTGCCACAGACACCTGCGGGGATTTAGACCTGGATACATCAGCCGGTAATGTTGTGGTTATTGGCCACAGATGCAACAAAGCCAAAATAGACACCGCCGCAGGTAATGTTACCATGCGGGTTGCCAACAACTTTGTCAGCCACGTAGATATTGACACGTCCGCAGGTAACGTAGACTTTGAAGCAACAGAAACAGGGCGGCTAAAAATAGATACATCCGCCGGGAGCGTTAATGCGCGTATTACAAAAATCAGCGGCGATACAGTGCTGGATACTTCCGCAGGAAGCGTAACACTAACCGCTTCCGAGGTTGCCGGAAATATTAAGCTGGATACTTCCGCAGGAAGCATAAGGGCATTTTTGCCCAAGGACGTTAACTGCCGCATAGATGCCAGAAAGCCATCTGTCGGCAGCCTTCACAATGAACTTACCGGCAACCCCGGTTCCCCGTATGTACTACGCGCCAGCAGCAGCGTAGGGTCAATTCAGTTAAGACCGTTGTAAAATTTGTAAAGGTGGAATTAATATGTTAGCCCGTTGGATTATTAGTGTTGTAATTTTGTACGTATTATCATTTTTGTTTACCGGCGTAATAATTGACGGGCCTATAGCCGCAATTGCCGCCGCTGCGGTAATGGGCATAATAAATATTACAGTAAAGCCTTTGCTGCAAATTATTTCCTTGCCCATAACTGTTCTTACACTGGGCTTGTTCTACTTTGTTATAAACGGGCTTATGCTGTTGCTTGTGTCCGCAATTGTACCGGGCTTTAGCATCGGCGGCTTTTGGACGGCGTTTTTCGCGGCGATTGTTTTAAGTTTACTTAATGCTGTGTTTTCGCCAAAGGATTAATTTTCTGAAACGCCATCCGTTCATGTCCATTTTCCAGCCAAATAATACCGCAATATTCAAAGCCCAAGTTTTCCAGCAATTTAAGCATCGGTGCATTATCTTTGTGGGTATCAATACGCAAATTGGGGATTTGCCCAAAGCACCAGTTTAAGCAAAACGCCCCTGCACCTTTGGTATCTTTGGCGCGGGCTATGCGGTGGATTACGCCGTAGGTTTCATCGTTTTTCCACGCTCCGTCAATTTTTGAATAGGTAGGGTCGGGTGTTGTGTCTAGATAAAACACAGCAACGACCCTATCGTTGTTTATACATACATAGCTAAAACCCGCGGCAATATCTTTTTCGATTACTTCCCGGGCAGGATACCCGTCTGTCCACTGGTTTGGGTTACCGCTTTCTACCATCATTTGACGGGCTTCTTTGTAAATTTCCATTACGGCAGGTAAATCTGCCATAGTTGTTTTTCTAATAGTCATTGCCCAATCTCCTTATAAAATTGTATAATAGAAATGTATGTACTATATTTTAACTTTTTATTGACGATTTTGCCAGCCCGTATAAAATTTTAGGCGGTGATGACGGGATTTTAGTGCTTATCGCGTCAGATACTTTTTTGAGCCGGTTCTTTAAAGATGTTGCTGCAAGGTAGGAAATTAAACGGAGTGAGTAATTTGTACAGTATGAAAGACATTAAACTGCTAAAAACCAAAAAGGGCCGGGACGAGTCCGGTCTATTTATAGTTGAAGGGGAAAAATTTGTACAGGAAATCCCCGGAAATTGGCGCGTTGTCCAATACGTAGCGGCACAGCGGTACGCTTCCGGCCATGACCTTTCCGGGTACGAAGCCCGCGCAAAATGTGACACCGTGCGGGATTCCATTTTTGATGGCCTTGCAGACACGGTTTCGCCCCAGGGGATTTTGGCGGTATGTGAACAAAAACACCGGCAGTTGGACGAACAACTTAACCCAAGTGGTGACTGTGAGTCACCATTTGAATATTTTTTCCTGCTTGGGGAAAATCTTAACGACCCGGGGAATATTGGCGCACTTATCCGCACCGCTGCTGCCGCAGGGGCAACAGGGGTAATTTTAACTGCCGGAAGCGGCGATATTTACAACCCAAAAGTGCTGCGGGCCGCGGCAGGTGCTGTTCTTCGTGTGCCTGTTATAGCAAACGCAGACTTAGCAGAAACCATAACCGCACTGCGCAAAAAAAACATCCCAACCTACGCTGCACACCCACGGGGTACAAAATCTCCTTACGAGTTAAATTTGCGTAGTAATTTTTGCCTGTTGGTAGGCAACGAATCCCATGGAATGTCAACAACTGCAGAATCATTGGCGACGGAATTAGTTACCTTGCCCATGGCAAACAATACAGAATCTTTAAACGCGTCTGTAGCGGGCAGTATTTTAATGTACGAAGCCGTAAGGCAGCGGTGCAAAAGTGGGCATTGATGTTATCCTCTATAACGCGTGATTGTTGACACTATGGCTTATATCACATACAATGTCGGCAGAACCATATCTGTATAAAGCGCGCTTGCGCACGCGTTTCGTAAAGAGCAATTTCATAAAACATAAGAGATACGGTGAACACTTTGGAAAAAGCAAAGTTTGATATACTGTTTTACAACTTAATAGATGGCACAAAGCCAGCTAAAGATTTTATTGTAGGTTTACCACCAAAGATGAAGGCGAAAATTCTTCGTCTTATTGACATTCTTGAAACTAATGGACCGGAACTTAGGGAACCATATTCCAAACACTCGAATGACGGTATTTTTGAACTTCGCGGAAAAATAGGTTCGGATACTTCTCGTGTACTGTATTTTTTTATGATTGGAAAAAGAGTAATCTTAACGCACGGATTTATCAAGAAGACTCAAAAGACTCCACCATCTGAAATAGAACGCGTAAAAAAATATAGAACCGAATATCTAAGCCGAAAGGAGAACCAACAATGAGCGAATGGAACGTTTTTCTTGCCGAACAGTTAAAAAACCCAGAAGTACGCAACGAATGGGATGCTCTTGAGCCGGAATTTACAATAATTCAGGCATTAATTGATGCACGTAAAAATGCAGGACTTACACAAAAACAACTCTCCGAAATAACAGGTATAAATCAAGGCGATATTAGCAGACTTGAAAATGGAGAAGCCAATCCTTCTCTTAAAACATTAAAACGTTTGGCAGCCGCAACAAATACAACTTTAAGAATTGAGTTTAGACCGTTAGAAGAAAAAAGCGGATAAACGCGACTATACAAGAAAGAGCTGAACTCAAATGCATACAACAAAAGCAGGTGGCCCCGCATGAGTGTCACCAACAAACTGGAAGGCACAGTAGAAAACGTAATTTACCACAATGAAGAAAACGGCTATACCGTATTTACTATCCGTGCAGAAAATATTGACGATTTTGACGAGATAACTACTTGTACCGGCTACATTTCCGCACCGGTGGAAGGCGAAAACCTACAACTTGCGGGCAATTTTGTACACAACCCCCGCTACGGGCGGCAGCTTGCCATAACCCGCGTAGAGCGTACCCGCCCAAACACATTAGCGGGGATAGAAAAATATCTTGCATCCGGCGTAATAAAAGGTATCGGCGCGAAAACGGCAAAAATGATTGTTGCCAAATTTGGTAAAGATACTTTTGACATAATTGAAAATGAACCGGCAAAATTGGCCCGGTTAAAAGGTATCAGCCTAAAAAAAGCCATTTCCTTTTCGGAAAGCTTTCATGCCCAGGCAGACCTGCGGCGGATAATGTTGTTTTTGCAAGAGTATGGCATAAGCTCTTCTTTCGCAATGAAAATCTACAAACTTTACAAAGAAGAAACCGTCGAGCTGATAAGACTAAACCCTTACAAGCTGGCCGAAGATATTGACGGCATAGGCTTTAAAACTGCCGATGCAATTGCTCATAAACTTGGCATTAGCCGCGACGCACCGGAAAGGATTTCTGCCGGTGTACGTTACGCTTTGTGGGAAGCCTCCAACGAAGGCCACACTTGCATACCGGTGTCACAGCTAACCGCCCAAGCGGCAGAACTGCTGTTTACAAGCCCGGAACTTATTGATAACGAACTTGTGCGAATGCAAATGGAACGCCTAATCGTCCGGGAGAAATTCGATAACGACCAACTGGTTTTTCTTTCGACTCTTTATTACGCAGAAAAATCTGTGGCGGCAAAGCTTTCGCATTTGTCGGCACTTAACATAACTACAGCAAGGGCAGAGGAACATACAAATTTTGCACTGGAAAAAGAAACGGGTATAAAATTGTCTGACGGGCAGCGGTATGCCGTGGCGGCTGCATTATCCCATGGGGTGTTAATAATAACCGGCGGACCCGGTACGGGTAAAACCACCACCATTAATACAATAATCGGCCTTTTAGAGTCGAAGGGGCTGCAAATTACCCTTGCCGCCCCAACTGGCCGCGCAGCAAAGCGCATGACAGAAGCCACAGGCCGCGAGGCCAAGACAATTCATCGCCTGTTGGAAGTCACTTTTATATCCGAACACGGACGCCGTCAAATATTCCAACGGAACGAAGAAAACCCGCTGGAAACAGATGTTTTGATAGTTGACGAGTCTTCCATGATGGACATCCAGCTGACACACAGTTTACTAAATGCCGTTGCCACGGGCACACGGCTGATTTTGGTTGGCGATGTAGACCAGCTGCCGTCTGTCGGGCCGGGCAACGTGCTTAAAGACTTGATAGAATCCGGCACGTTGGCAACAGCCCGCCTTACGGAAGTTTTCCGTCAGGCGGCGGAAAGTGCCATAATAACCAACGCTCATCTTATTAACAAAGGGGAATACCCCGCCATTAACGACAAGGAAAAAGACTTTTTCTTTGTACGCCGCCAAAGCCCGGACGATGTTGTGCAAACACTTCTTAACCTGGTATCCGAACGATTACCCGCATATAAAAATTTTGATCCCCGTTATGACATACAGGTTCTTTCCCCTATGCGGAAATCCCCATTGGGTGTGATGAACTTAAACAACTTACTGCAAGCCACATTAAACCCTCCGTCAAAGGACAAAAAAGAGCGGGAGTTCCGTACGATAATTTTCCGCGAAGGGGACAAAGTAATGCAAATACGAAATAATTATGATGCCTCTTGGCAGTTATTTGACGAAAAAGGATTTTCTGTAGGCCAGGGACAGGGGGTTTTTAACGGCGACATGGGGACAATATATGAAATAGACAACGAATTTGGTATGACCGTAGCTTTTGATGACGGACGGCGTATTGTGTACGACTTTATGCAGCTGGACGAGTTGGAGCTTGCTTACGCCGTTACTGTCCACAAAGCACAGGGCAGCGAATACAAGGTTGTGGTTATCCCCGTTTACAGCGGCCCGCCAATGCTGCTGACCCGTAATCTACTTTATACTGCAGTTACCCGCGCCAAGGAACTCGCGGTACTTGTGGGTACACCCGAAACCATGCACCGCATGATTGACAATAACCGCATTACCCACCGCTACACTGCACTTGCGCGCCGCTTACGGGACATGTATGGGGTAATGTTATGATGGATAGAGCTATGTTTTTATACGACACTCATGTACACACAAAGGATGTTAGCCGTTGTGGCGCAAGTACTGCGGCAGAGCAGGTTCGCAAATCTAAAAAAATGGGTTACACAGGCATTATTATCACAGACCACTTGGTTAAAGGTTACTCCAGATGTGACGAGACTTTGCCCTGGGAGCAGCAGGTGCGCTTTTTGCTGTCCGGCTATGAAGCTGCAAAGGCAGAAGGCAGGTACAGCGGGCTGGATGTTTTCTTCGGATGGGAGTACGCCTCCTGGAGCAACATACCCGGTATGGATATTTTAACCTATGGGCTGGACGAGAAATTTCTCATTGCCCACCCAAAGCTTTTTACATTCAACCTTGAAAAATACAGCAGGCAAATTCACAAACACGGCGGATATTTGGCCCAGGCACACCCTTTCAGAAATGTAGCAAAAGAAGACCGCAAGCGTAAAAAATTTCCCGCTCACCTGTTGGACGGCGCGGAAGTTTTTAACGGCTGCGACACACCGGAAATAAACGCATTGGGGTATGACTATGCACTTCGCAATAATTTGTGTATGCAGGCCGGCAGCGACAGCCACGGGGTAGGCCGCCCGGATTTTGCGTGCGGTGTAGCACTGGAGAAAAAGGCAGACAGCATTTTTGATATAATCAACGCCATAAAACTGGGCACGGCAAAACTCGTGACCGGTGACGACGAATGACATGAAAATACAACTACACAGCATTCTTGACTGGCTGTATCCGCCAACCTGCATTGCTTGCGGCAAACTTATTCCTTTAAACCATAAACAACCGCGGGATATACTGCTTTGTGAACTGTGTCAAACCCTTTTCGAGCCAATATCCGCCCCAGTATGTAATACATGCGGAATCCCCACAGAAAATCCGGTAGACCGCTGTGTCTCCTGTTACGGCAAGACATTCTGGTTCACCAATAACCGCGCTGCTTTTTTATACGATGAACTAATGCGCGACTTGCTTCACGAGTTAAAATTCCGACAAAACAAGCAAATTGCCCACAGCCTTGGCAAGTTATGGGCAGTGCACATGAGTAATTACCAATTTGATGACAACACATTCCTTGTCCCACTGCCACTACACCCCAAAAAGCAGCGGGAGCGGGGCTTTAACCAGGCAGAAATCTTAACCCGGCATTTATCAAGCCGCCTAAACATCCCTACAGAGTACGCTTTAATCCGCATAATAGATACCCCGCCCCAATCCGGACTGCACCCACGCCAGCGTGTAGAAAATGTGACAGGTGCCTTTCAAATAGCAAAAGACATTTCTGTCCCGGGCAAAAATTATATAATTATAGACGATATTTACACTACCGGAGCAAGCTTAAACGAGTGTGCCCGGGTCTTAAAAGATGCCGGAGCTGCAAATATAACCTGCATGACCCTTTCCATAGTTGAGAAGAAAAAAGATTAACCTCCCCAACCCTTCAGACTTTCACAGCCTGAAGGGATTTTTTTTATCCTATTGGGTGTAGTCACACTAAGGCTTACGGCGTAAAATTTAAGCACATACGTTACCTCAACACACCTTTTCAATAAGAATAAATTAGACAGGGAGGACTGACCATGAAGCAATTTTTATCAATTATTCTAATTATATGTCTTGTATCCGGCACTGTTTTGCCAAAAGTAGCATTTGCCATGGAGGGTACAATTACAGTAGAAAATCCATCTGACCAGGAAGAGAAAGACAACATCCCTGTCGATTCCGAAGGGATAACAGAAGAGAAGGATACCGACAACACAGAAACAGATGGCAACACAGATAATGCCAATTCTGATTCTGACAGCGATCCAAAAGACGGGGACAAAGTAATCACTGACCCGGACAGTGAGGCTACTGACAAAGATGACACCGGCATTGAAGATGGCAGCACGGATGAAGACACCACCGACGGTAAAAATGACAGTACCGAGAAAAAAGAGGAAGAAAAAGGGGGAGAAGAAACTGCGCCCCAACCCGAAATACTCAACAACGAAGAGAATGAGAGCATTTTCCTTAATGTTAATGTAGACAACGGGCGCAATATAAGCATTTTCTCTTCGCCGGAAATTTTCTATCTAGTTGCAGACGATGAAGACAACCAAGGCAATATTGTTGTCATGTTTTTCGTAGACAACACAGATGTTGAAATTACCGAAGACGGGATTAATGTTACCGTACCCGAATTGTGGAGTTACGAAATTGACATGGATGCAAATATTGTCACCATCATCCCGTTTAACGGCAAAATTCACGTAAGTGTTGACGACTACCGCTTCGTAACCGTTAAAACATTATCATCTATCCACTACGATGTGGTTGATGACAACGGCGAAGGCAGCATTGAAGTCATGTTTTTCTTAGACGACCCGTATACAGACATGGACGAATATAACATTTTGGAAATTACCGAAGATGACATACTCATTAATTTACCGGAAACGTGGAGTTACGAAATTAACATTGACAGCCTTGTTGTTACACTTGTACCGCCGCAGCTTATAACCGAGCGCGCACCTATAACCATAACTGTAGATGATGAACGCAATGTAACTGTCGTTGTGCCTGTCGGCATCGAGTATGAAATTATCGGTGAAGAAAGTGAAGGCAGCATCAGTATTATGTTTTTCTCGGATGACCCGGATATGGAAATTCATGAAGATGACATAATCGTTAATGTACCGGAAATGTGGAACTATGAAATAAATATGGACCACCTCACTGTCATCATAATGCCGCCACAGCCTATTGCAGAGCGTGTACTAATAACCATAACTGTAGATGACGAGCGCGAAGTGACTGTTACTGCACCGGCGGGTGTGGAATATGAAGTTACAGACAGCGACGATAAAAGTAACATTTACGTTTCGCTGGACGTAGTTAACCCCGAAATAGAGATTAGCGAAGACAACATTGTGGTTGATGTGCCGCTAAATTGGTCTTTTGTAGTTGACGTTGACAGCCTTGTTATCACCGTAATTCTATTTGTGGAGAAAACAGAATTTACATTTGAGGAACTTGTGGAAATGGGTGCAATTGAGGTTGTGGCATCTAACCCCCGTACGCGTAGTGTTTATGAGCAGACTTTTATTATCCATGACCATGCAAGAGCCGACACATGGGGAACACTGAGTCAAGCTGTAGACCGTGCGACACAGTATGCAACCTCGCCTACACTAATTCAATTAACTTCCAGTTTTAACTCCGGCGCAGCAATAGCGATTACAATAACTAATGGGCGTTATATACATCTAGAGTCATCTGTACCGGGTGTAACTCGTACCTTGACCCAAAATGTAGGAAATACAACAAACAACTCATCGCCATCTAGTGCAGAAGATGCACGTCATTTTAAAGTGACAGTCGGTGCCAGATTACAGATTAAAGACATCATATTAGATGGCGGCAATGCTTCATTTTTCCGCGGCGGAGTATATGTGGAGGGATGGTCTCAATGGGAATGGAGCCGATTTACTATGCTGGATGGCTCTATAATTGAGAATTGCCATGCAAACCATGGTGGGGCTGTAAGTGTAAACAATGGTGCCATAGCCGATCTGTTTGGTGGCATAATTAGACATAACAGAGCAACGCCATTTCTAGTATGGGGCGGTATACGTGCCACCGGTCTTGGCGGCGGTGTACATGTAAATACCAATGCATTTTTAACTACAAAAGATATTGTTTTGTACAAAAACGAAGCAAATTGGGGCGGTGCCATTGATGTCCATGACAGAGGGAATCTTACAATCGAAGACGGAACGTTAATTGATAATAACATAGCACATACTGATGGTGGTGGTGGCGTCTTGGTATGGAATAATTCTACGCTGGTAATAAATGGCGGTAAAATCATTAACAATACAGCGCAGGAAGGCGGCGGTATAAAGGTTACCATTTCCACCAACTCAAGAACTGACACCAGCAGCTTCACACTAAATAACGGAATAATTGCGCATAATACGGCAAATATCCAAGGCGGCGGCATAGCCGGTCTGGATATGAGAGCAAGCTACCTGCCACCAAATCCACCATCAAGTTATGCTCAAACTATCAGGATAAACGGCGGCAAAATTTATGATAACAAAGCTCCTGTAGGCGGCGGAATATTTGTTTCCACAGGTACACTCGAAACCAACGGCGGCGAAATTCACTCCAATGAATCACTGACAGGTGCAGGAACAGGTGCAGGTATATATTGGATGGGCGGCGATTGGACCGGTACAGGTACTAATATTTACGGAAATAAAGCCTCACAATACGGCGGCGGCGTGGCTGCTCTTGGCGCAGGTATCCGTACCCTGTCTTCAAATGTAAATATCTATGATAACGACGCGGTTGTAGGCGGCGGCGGTATCCATATAGCAACCGGTACCGGGTTTACTATGAATTCCGGTACCATCAGAAACAATACCGCTAACGACGGCGGCGGTCTGTTTGTAGCTTTCGGCAACCGCGGCAATGTCATTATCGGGCAAGGGGTTTCGTTTACAAAAAATGAGGCACATAACGGCGTCAAAGTAGACGATATAGGAGCGCAAAACAATCCTCAGATAAACCCCGGGACTGTAAGCTTGACCTGGCATGGCGGTAACAACCACGCATTTACCAATTACGACATCAATACTACAACCGGCTTCCCTCTATTCCAAGTAACGTATGAAGTGGGAACCGGTACAGGCGAAATAACTGCCATAATAAACGGAACCAACACAATTATTAACGATGGCGATTATGTTCCCGGAAACACACAAGTTACTTTTAGCGCACACCCGCAGCAGCAGTTTGAGCAATGGGATATTAGTACAAAAACTGATACAAACGCGCCTTTCGTATTCAAAAATAGCGACGATGTTACACCTATGACCATATCCATAACTGCCCACACCCAAGTAATTGCCAATTTTAATGTGGTTGTATTCACCACACTAACCGTAACAAAAAAAATAACAGGCGTTACAGCCAATATGAACAAGACATTTGACTTTACAGTCACATTTACAGGCCCGGACGGAGTTACACCACTGCCTGCGGATACGCAATTCAGCTACATCGGTGATGTTATTCCCGGGTTGGGTGCAACAGCACCGCAAAACGGTACCTTAATTTTAGACAGCACCGGGAGCGCGATGTTTGCGTTAGGTCATGGCCAGGCCATTGTAATCCGGGATGTTCCACTTAGCGGCCATGTGCAAATTATTGAAGAACCGGCAGAATACACAGCGTCCTTTACAGACAGTGAAGACGAAAGTGCCGATGGTAACAGTAATGACACCAAATTGTTAGCCATGGCAGAAGACCGTATCATCAGCTTTATAAATGAATTGGAATACACACCCCCTACCGGAGTAGACGCAGGCGACATCGAAAGATTAATGCTGTTGGCCGCAGTTATATCGGTAGCCGTCATACCTGTTTTTACTCCAGCCATTATCAGACGCAGAAGGAGGACATAACCAAGCACAAAATGTATCAAAAAAAGCACCCTTATGGGTGTATTTACATAACTGTGATAAAGATAAAATACCAACATAGCCATTAGCCTATTGGAAGGGGGATAAAAATGAAACGTTATTTATCAATCATTTTAGTATTTTTTCTTGTGTCCGGTACCGTTTTGCCTAAAGTCGCATTTGCTGTGGGTGACACACCTACAGACGAGCATTACGAAATTGGTGCAGATGACTTTACCGGCACCGAGGACGCGCCTACAGACGAAGATGAAGATGAGGGCAGCCCCGAAAACCTTGAAGACATTGAAGAGTCTGAAGAGGACATTTCGGATTCCGAGGAAAAAACGGAAGAAACGGGTGAAACAGAAGAAACAGAAGAAACAGAAGAAACGGAAGAAACCGAAATGGAAGAAACTGAAGAGGAAGAAACCGAACCTGACAATACAGAAAATGGCGAGGATACAGATGACAACGAACCAGACGAAAATGATACAGACGATGTTAACAAAGAAGATACCGACACAGAGGAAACTGCGCCCGAACCGGAAATACCCAACGACGAAGAGAATGAGAACATCTTCCTTAATATTCATGTGGACAACGGGCGCAATATAAGCATTTTCTCTTCACCGGAAATTTTCTACCTAATTGCAGACGATGAAGATAACCAAGGCAATATTGTTGTCATGTTTTTTGTAGACAACACGGATGTTGAAATTACCGAAGATGAGATTAACGTTACCGTACCCGAGTTGTGGAACTATGAAATTGACTTGGATGCAAACACTGTCACAATTGTCCCGTTTAACGGCAAAATTTATGTAAGCGTGGACGAGTACCGCAATGTAACCGTTAAAACATTGTCATCAATCCATTACGATGTGCTGAATAACTATGGCGAAGGCATCATTGAAATCATGTTTTTTTTAGACAACCCGGGCATAGAGCTTGAGGAAGACAGCACAACATTTTTGGAAATTACCGAAGATGAAATAATTGTTTATGTTCCGGACTTGTGGACTTATGAAATTGACATGGATCGCCTATCTATCATGCTAATACCGCAGCAGCTTGCCCTTGCGCGACCGGAAATTAGCATAGTAGTAGACGATGAGCGGAACGTAACCGTTACTGCATCCCCGGAAATTGATTACGAAGTAATAAATGATGAGGAACAAGACAACATCATAATTACACTGCAGTCACTTAATCCACAAATAGTTATTGAAGAAGAACACATCGTCTTCGATTTACCCGCAAACTGGGCTTATGAAATCGACTTTGGTGATGACCTTGTACTAATAACACTGTTTGCAGAACAAACCCATTTAGCCGGTGTTGTTATGCTCAACAATGAAGTATTTGATATAACTCACAGGGCAGCTAATAGGTCAGAGTTATCTACGCGTATTAACGCAATACCCGTTAACGGCTCGGGTGTAATCGGCATTACAAGTGATATTGATTTGGGTATCTCTGGCGGGCTGACTATTCCGGCAAACAGAAATATTACAATTGTAAGCGACCCAAACGTAACAGGGGGGCCTTTTACTATTACGCAAAGTGCCACTACCAACCGGCATTTTACAGTAAACGGTACACTGCGGTTAGCAAACATTACATTACGCAGCAACCTTCCGGCAGGCAATACTGACCGTGGCGGCATACACGTTAGTACAACCGGGCATTTGATTATAGAAGACGGAGCCATTATAACAAACAACCAGTGGACTAACCGCGGCGGCGGCGTAAGTGTATTGGGCTCCGGTATGTTAACAATGAACGGCGGTGAAATTACCCATAACCGTGCTGTGTCTACAAACAACACTTTCGCAAATGGCGGCGGCGGCATATACACAGATGGAAATGCAAGATTTGTTATGAATGGCGGCTTAATTTCCCTAAATACTGCGGCTACTTTCACTGGCGCAAACTTCCAAGGCGGCGGCGGTGTATTTGTAGGCGGAAGTTCAACTTTTGAAATGTACGGCGGAGAAATCTCACAAAACACTTCAACCCTTGAAGGCGGTGGTATTGATATTGGCCCAAATGCTTCCGTTATAATGTATGGCGGCTCTATAGTTCATAACACGGCACAGGGTACCGGTCGGGGTGCCGGCGGTGTATGGGTTATGGGCGGTTCTTTTACAACAGCCAACCTGTTAGATGATAATAACAATATTATTGTTACCGAAAAAAACATATCATTTAACCGTTCAAGGGGGCACGGCGCAGGGATTGGGGCACAAAAAAGAGAAGGCACACAGTTTAACGGTAGCGGGACAGTAACAATTGTGGAAGGAACAATAATAGAAGGCAACGAAGCGGGTATTGATGACGGCAACCTTGCGGGAGGCGGAATTGGCGGAGGTTTGTTGCTGCTTGACGAGGCCAGCTTGGTAATGACAGGCGGTAAAATAACCGGAAACCGTTCGGCCTTTGGCGGTGGCGGCATTGCAGTGTGGAATAACTCTACAGCAACAATAACCGGCGGTGAAATAACCGGCAATACTGCCGGTACGAATGGCGGCGGAATTTTTTCAAACAACAGTAACAATACTTTAACAATATCAGCCGGAATTATTTCCAACAACACCGGTAACAATGGCGGCGGAATTTTTGTCGATAACCCTGTTAATAATCTTAGGAATGTCACCATTGCCGAAGAAATTGTATTTGCCGGAAATATAGCGCGTCAAGGTATACAGGTAGACGATGAAAGAGCACGAAATAACCCTCAGGTAAACCCGGGAACTCTAAGCTTAACTTGGCATGGCGGTATCAATCACGCTTTCACAAATTATGACATTAATGCGACAGGTGTGAGACTTTGGGAAGTAACTTTTGAATCCGAAACCGATATTGGCCAAGTAACCGCTAACGTTAACAATACCGATACAATTATCAACAGTGGCGACTATGTAATACACAACACAGAAGTCATCTTTTTCGCAGACCCGGCGCAGTGGTTTGAAGAGTGGAGAATAGGTACAAGAGATGATACAAACGCGTCTTTCAATTATACGAACGGCGGCGATGTTACACCTTTGACCATACCTATAACTGCCCATACCCACGCAATTGCCGGTTTCAAAGAAATTCCCCCTACCACTTTAACTGTCTCTAAAACAATAACAGGCATCACAGCCAATTTGACCAAGACATTCGACTTTACAATCACATTTACAGGCCCCGACGGTGTTATACCGCTGCCCGCAGATACGCAATTCAGTTACATCGGTGATGTTATTTCGGGGTTGGGCGCAGCACCGCCGCAAAACGGCACTTTAATTTTGGACAGCACCGGAAGCGCAATGTTTACTTTGGGCCATGGTCAAGCAATAGTAATCCAAGATATTCCGCTTACCTACCATGTGCAAATTATCGAAGACCCGGCAGGATACGCCGCGTCCTTTACAGACAGCAAAAACGAAAATGCCGACGGTAACAGTAATGACACCTCAATGCTGGCTATGGCAGAAAACCGCATCATCAGCTTTATAAATGAAATGGAATACATCCCGCCTACCGGTGTAGATGTGGGCGACATCGAAAGATTAATGCTGTTGGCCGGGCTGGTATCCTTAGCAGTCATACCTGTGTTTACTCCATCAATTATCAGGCGCAGAAGAACCCGGATAGGATAAGCAGCCCCCCCTGATATCAGGGGGTAAGCCTACACTTACACCGCATATCGTTAACCACAGAGTAGCCCCGGAAAGGGTACGTAAAAAAAGTTCAAATAATACCAAAATTAATACCCCATTGGGTGTATTTGCAAAAACACTAACGAAGTAAAATATAAATGTAATCGTTGCTGAGCTGCTTAACACAGAAGTTTATGAGAGGAGGCACTTAGGTATGACCGCAAACAAACCGGACAAGCCACCACAATATGTACCCTCCGTATGGCGGGAACTTGGGGCACTGGTTATAAAAATTGTAATAGTCGCAATAAGCTTTACGTTAATTTTCACATTTATTTATGGCTTCCACCGCAATACAGACCCGGACATGATACCCATGGTACAGGATGGCGATTTACTGCTGTTCTACCGCTTAAACAAAAACTATGCCGCCGGAGATCTTCTGTTACTGGATTTCCGGGGCCAACGCCAAATAAGGCGGGTTGTAGCAAGTGCCGGTGACACCGTAGACATTGTAGAAAATGGCTTAGTTATAAACGGAGCGTTAAAGCATGAACCGGAAATTTTTCAAGAAACATGGCGTTACGATAACGGATTAACGTTTCCCCTAACTGTAGGGGAAGGTCAAGTGTTTGTCTTGGGCGACGCCAGAGAGCGCGCGGCAGACAGCCGGGTATACGGCCCGGTTAACACAAGCGACACATTAGGAACGGTTATTACTGTGATACGGCGAAGAGGCCTGTAGCAGTTTTAATAAAAAATAAAAATCCCAGGAGGAGATTGTAATGTTAAAAACAACAAAGAAAGCATCCAGAGTTCTTGCGCTTGCATTGGCATTTATCATGTGTCTCTCAACAGTTGTTTGGGCAAACCCGCCAACAGTATTGGAAGACGGTGCCCTACAAGCCGCAAACCAGGATAACCCGGTACAGGTAGCCATTACTAAACTTTTTAGGATGCCAATAGGCACCACCACACCGGATGCAGTATTTAAGTTCAAAATCGTACCAGACAGTGTAAACGGAGACGACTCGGAAGATGCGATCCGCACCATGCCGGTGTTTGGCGATGAAGGTATCATAAAAATAGAATTCGATGCGAGTGATACCCGCCCACATAACCCGGAAAACAACATTATCACCATTGACAAAGAAACCGGTGATATTCTCAAGGACATCACATTCCCGCACGCAGGCCACTTTGTCTACAAAGTAACAGAAATTAAAGAAACCAACGACCTCATCGATGACGATGAGCCTTATCAAACACTCAGCTACTCAACTGCCGAATACGAGTTGAATATTTATGTGGCAAATAAAATGCCAATCGACGGCACCACATACGTATACGGTATAGGCGCGATTGTAAAGGATGGAGAAGACGAAGGCTGGGAGGTAGGTACTAAAGTTGACCCTACCCCAGGTGGTGGACCAGGTTTCACGTACAGCCATATGACATTCACCAACGACTATGTTAAAACCAACGCCCCAGAAGAACCGGACAAACCCAACCCTGTTGATGAGTCTACACTGGTAATCAGCAAGACTGTTAGCGGCGACTTAGGTGACACAACCCGGCCGTTCAATTTCAACCTAAATCTTACAATCCCTATTCTTGTGGAAGAAATCCCGCCATACTACAAAGCATACGTTGTAGGTATCGTAGGCGATAACGAAGTGGTTATCCAGCTGCCGGGACTTTTGGACAACGTAGTGGATAGTTCACTGGCAATAGCAAATCCCGACGGCTATGACTACATTAATGTTTCTTCCACCGGCCCTACAGGCTTCAGGCTAAAGCACGGGCAAAGACTAGTATTTGTTGATACCCCTGTCGGTACAAGCTACACAGTTACAGAGGATTATTACGCAGGCTACGTGCAAACCGTAGTAGTTACAACAAACGGCACTGCCGGGGAAACAATTAACCAAGAGCCGGAGAGGCCTTTGGAAACAGGCACCCAGTTTGTAGGGGAAGCAGCAAACATCGCGGCATTTACCAACAACCGTGCCAGCGTAGTTCCTACAGGCTTAAACATTAACAACCTGCCTTTCGTTGGACTAATCGCATTGTCTGTACTTGCCCTAATCGGCTTCATCGCGGTTAAATCCCGCAAAAGAAGCTATGCAGCTTACAGATAAATAAATTAGGGGTGCTGTTTCGGCACCCCCCTACATAAATACTTATGAATGGAGGAGCCCCATATGAATACACCGGAAAAAATTGGAATTATAACAATACGGGCGGTAAACGGTACAATAAATACTTTTGTTCTGGTAATCATTTTACTGCTGCTTGCCTTTGGGTGTTACGCATTATGGGATTCCGGCCAAGTATACAGTAACGCAAGCCACAGCCGGTACGAAAGGTACAAGCCTACAATAGAAAACGAAGGTGTTTCTTTTGAACAGTTACAGGCAATAAACCCGGATGTTCTTGCATGGCTAACCGTATATGGGACAAACATCGACTACCCGATGGTACAAGGTTTAGATAATATGAGGTATGTAAACACAAGCGCGGAAGGACGGTATTCTCTTTCCGGCGCAATCTTTCTGGATTACAGGAACAGCCCGGACTTTTCAGACTTCAACAACATCACTTACGGACACCACATGGAAAGCAGAGCTATGTTTGGCGAAATCGCACTGTTCTCCGATAAAAGCTACTTTGACGCACGTAAGTACGGAAAGCTGTTTGTAGACGGAAAAGAATACGGCTTAGAGTTTTTCGCCTTTGTGCATACGGGTGCCGGTGACAGGGAAATTTTTAGGGTAAACATTGTAGAACAAGAAGCCCGGCAAGCATATTTGGATCTAATTTTGGACATGGCAATTAATACCCGCAAAGACGTATCGGTTACAGCAGAAGACCGCATTATATTGCTTTCCACCTGCTCGCCAAACTCTACAAGCGGGCGCGACATCTTAGTTGCAAAAATCGTCGAAGATATCCAGAGCGACCCATTTGAAGTAATACCGGCAGAAACTCCGCCATCAGTTATACCAACCATAGACAAACTCCCCGACCTTTGGGAGCAGGTTATGGGTTGGATAAAAAACCGTGTTTCAACATCCAAGGAGGTGGATAATAATGCGTAAAATTAAGTTACTTGCGGCAGGCCTGGCTGCACTCTTTTTACCGGGTGTTCTGTTTGCACCGGCAGTACATGCCTCAAACACACAGCAAGTTATCCTTACGGTGGAACAAAATATTGTAAGTAATCATTTATACACCCCGCCTGCGACAACATTCACGTACTTGCTGACACCTAAGAACGGCAATGATTTTCCTATGCCCTATGGCAGCAGCCCGGAAGGCTATATGTTTACAATAACCGAAGCAGCCGAAATACAATTGGAACCAATTATTTTTGACACTCCGGGGATCTTCACTTACGAGCTGCGCTGCATAACAGACGCAAGGCCCGGCTTTACTGTAGACGGGACGGTTTACACCATTCAAATATATGTTACCGACGATTTGCAAGTAACAACCACAGTTTATATTAACCCGGGTATTAAAATGCCAAATATCAGTTTTACTCACATCTACAACGGTATACCCGGTCCATTCCCACCGGGGGAAGACTTGCCGGAACCGGAAGAGGAAATAGCTTGGCATCCACCGTCAACGTCGGAGCCGGATGTAATAATAAATGAAAACACGCCAATTACTACTCCGCCGGGCAAACCGGATGAACCATATGCGCCCGAACCGCCAACCGAACCGGGCGTACCGGATAACGAACCCGAACCCTCTATTGAGCCGCCCGTTCCGGCAGAGCCAATTGCACCGGACGAACCCGGTTTACCAAGTGAACCCGGCCCCGGCACACCCGGGACCAGCCCCAAAACAGGGGATTTTAGTAATCAACTACTTTGGATAACGCTGATAACCGTTTCTGTTGTATTATTGATTTTTATCGTTTTAGTGGACAGGAGGCTAAAAAGGAGGCGGGGTATTTGAAACTAAGACTACTTTTGCGATGCGGTGTACTCGTTTTAGCAGCCGTAATTAGCTACAGCGGTTATCAACTATGGAGTATCAACCAAGAGTACGCCCGGGAAGCGGAAATGCACAGTCGGTTACTGCAGTACAGGCCGCAGCCACAGACGGTGCATGTTACTTCCGCTTCCCACACCCCGCCATTGGAATTTGCAGAGCTGCCGGAACAACCTGCGGGGCCTGCAGTAAATCAAAGCTTTATAAATTTGCAAGCGATGTATCCCGATGTTGTTGGCTGGCTTACAATCCCAAATACGCAAATCGACTATCCTTTTGCACAAAGTCATGATAACGATTTCTACTTGCGCAGGGATTTAGACCAAAACGCGGCACAGGCCGGTACAATCTTTATGGATTACCGCAACAGCAGCAGCTTTTCAGATTTCAACACTGTTATTTTTGGCCATAATATGAAAAACGGCAGCATGTTTGGCACATTAAAAGATTTCAACGATCAAACCTTTTTTGATAACAACAGAACAGGCATTATCTTTTTAGCTGACGAAACATACGAAATTGAGTTTATGGCTTTTTCAGTAATAAAGCCCGATGACCCGGTAATATACAACCCAAACATTGTATCGGAAGCAGACAAGCTTAATTTTCTTGAATATGTAAGAAACACCGCGCGGTACTACAAGGCAATTGGCGCAACGGCAACGGATAGAATAGTTACACTTTCTACTTGCAGCTACGAATTTAATGATGCCCGCATGGTTTTAATCGGAAAGCTTATAAATTAATATCCAAACATGTGGTTGACAAATACCGCAGATAATTAATCTCTCTTCCTCTGCCGGAAACTTAGCACTATGCTAACCTCTCCGTGCTAATTATGCGCGCTTGTCAACCACATATTTGGATGTTAGTTTATAACCTACTCTATCATTTTGTTTTTAATTGCAATCCGTATAGCATCGACATTATTGTTAGCGTTTAGTTTGGTATATATGGATTGCAATATTTTTTTGACTGTATTAACAGACAGGTACCTGTTTTCCGCAATTTCATCCCGGGAAAGGCCGTAGTACAAATCTTGCAATACTTCTTGCTCCCTTTCAGAGAGCTTGATTATTTTTTGCGTGTTTTTGTCTTCATCAAAGGCATTTTTGATAACAGCAACTTTTTTTGTATAAATAGAGGCTTTTCTATCGATTTTTTTCAGCCACTCTATGGGGATGCCGCAATTCTTTTGCTCCAGTGCGGCAGCTACCAACGGATGTAAATTTTTGCCCATCTCTATAAAAAACATCTCGAATATGCCGTTGCAAGATAATGTATAGGCCCGTGCAAAATCTTCCATTGCGCCATCCACATCGCCTGTTTTTACTTTTGCAACAGCAGCAATTAGCGGGAACTGCAGTTCACTAAATAAAAACCTATGCTGCGGCTGCCTTGGAGAGGAATTATACAAGACAGTAAGTGCTTGATTATATTTTTTTGAAGCCAGGCAATTATTCAAGTAGGCAATCAGTTCCGCAACGGGAATATGAACTTCTGTCCTGGCCTCTTTTTCGTTCATAATTAACCATGTGGGCGACATTTTGGGAAGCCCTATCAAAGAGTAAAATAAACATATGGTTAAGTCGTACAATAACTGACTGTTCCAAAAATTAGGGGTCACCAGGTAACTGCGCCATTGCCTTAGTATTTCCCTTGTCATCTGAACATCGCCGTCATGCAATGCCATACGAAGCAAATACTGCTCTGCCATTGCTTCAATACTGTATTGCTTTTTTTCCCGGGCTTTTATTATTGTTTGGTGGGCATGTTTTTTTGCCAAATCAAGCCGGTTCTTGAAATATGCGATTTCACAAGCTACTAAATCGTCGTAACCATAGTACATGTTATGATGCGTTTCAGAAATATACTCTGCCGCTTGTCTGGATGCCTGCAAAAATTGTTCGACCCCAAGCAGGCCCGCACCCTCACCAACAAGACAGGCATATGATCTGACATCGGGAACGTAAAAAGGACCTGCTGCCTTTACAGGCGGCTCGGGGGACAATTTAGAATATTCCACAGATTTTTTTATATACTTTGGAGCTTTATATTTATGTGTAACCGTGCAGTCGTACATATCAATATAAGCCAGATTGCTGTAGCTAACCTGTAAAATTCTATATGCAATTTTAGAGTCAAGCTGTTCCCATTTTTGTATAATGTCGTGTGTTAACCTTTTAGCTTCTTCATACCGGCCTGTTCCAATAAGCATACGCGGTATAAAGTAATTTTTTAGCATTAAAACGCTATTGTTTTCGTCATCTGCTTCTATACCGGTAAAAATTTTTAAGAAATATTCGCATGTGTCGTGAGGTAATTTAAGCGGATAAGAAAACAGTATTTCCACCATACGGTCGTATTGATAGGATTTTGCAAAAAAGCCTACTGCGTCCACATAAAAATTGTTGTCCATGCACCACTGCGCGGCTTGGTGGTATGTGTCCTGCTTTTCATCGCAGGATAAAATTTCGTGCTTGCTTTGCAAAAATTCTAAATAAAGAGGGTGAACTCTGCAATTACCGCTTAAACTGTCAAACCATATAAACGACGCAAGCTGACTATGGCTTTGCATGAATGACGTAATACCGGAAAGCTCGTGTAACAGTACCACGAGTACATCTGACACCAAAGCTATTTTAATCATGGTTTTTTGCACATCTTCCGGCAAGCCCTCAAAAACTTCCGTTTCAAATAGCCTGAAAATATTTTGTTTCATTGTATCAAGGGCAAGGCCGGTATTTCCCGGCACTCTTTTTAGAACCAGAGAAAGAAGCTGAATTGCGATTGCCCAGCCTTTTGTGGCATCTGAAAATTTTATTAAATCATTTCTTGAAAATGAAACCCCGCGGAACTGCATAAACTCGGCAATTTCATCTTCCGTAAACCGTAATTCATCTTCCGTAATAATGCTGATGCGTCCTTTTGCAAACAGCGACACAGTATTCACATTTGGCTCTGTTCTGGAGATGATAAAAATACATAAGTTATGAATTTTAAGATGGGCGCAGCGTTCGATAAATTTAAGGATGTGCTTTGAGTGTATTAAATGAAAATCATCTAACACAAAAAACGATTTATGAAGATTGTATTGGGCATTTTCGAACACATCGGCAAATTGCTTGAAACGGGCAAGGGTTTCCGGGAAGCCAAATTCGCGTAACTTCGCAGCCCGCTCCGGGTTGTCAAAAGCAACAGTACGGACAAGATGCTCCCAGAAACGGGATGTAATATTATCAGCTTCCGTAAGGTGCAGCCACCTGGCTACGGAATTCGGCTGCTGTTCCATATAGTGACGGACAGTTTGTGTTTTGCCATAACCTGCGCCCGCCACAACACAAACCAACCTGCCGCGGGTTGCCTGAGCAAGCATTTTGTCGATACGGGGCCGCGGCATGTAATGTGCCGTTAAAAGCGAGTTATTCATATTTATTTCTACCGAATTATTTGACATTACATGCAACCCTTCCGCACCACGTCAATCATTGCAAAATAACCTTCGTGGGGTACATATTCCGGTACACTGTTGCCGGTACCCAAGGCATAGCCCCCGTCTTTTTCTGCCCGCTTAATCATAGCCGCAGAGCGTGCAGAAATTTCTTCCGGTGCTGCGGTACAAACAAAGCCAACATCTATACCGCCCAAAAGCGCGATACGCCCTTTGTATTTTTCATAACATTCTTCTATTGGCATAATATTGTCTTCAAAGGAATGCTTGGCGTCAAACTTCATATCTTCGATAATGTCTTCCATAATTTCTTCGGCCTGGCCGCAAGAGTGCAAAATTACAGGCTTGTTGTGTGCATGACCCGCTTCCACAATTTTTTTGTGCCAAGGGAATACATATTTTCGCATATCCGCAGGGCTTAGCATCGGCTGGGTTTTAAAGCCCCAGTCATCGTTGGAAATTAGGGCACACACAGCATCATGAGATGCCGCTTGCTGGTAATATTTTAAGAGACGGCTGCCCACATCGTCAAATACCTGCTTTGCAAGGGCGGGATCATCGTAAAGCATAATACACAGGTTATCGTAACCCACAAGGCTGATTGTATTTTCCAACACACCGCTTGGGCCGTGAGCAATTATTTTCATGCCTTCCGGCAGTTCCGGTGTCATTTTGTCGTAATGGCTAAGGTCAAAATCTTCCGGCTCCAGCCATTTATATTTCTCGTATGTTTCCCAATCGTAAATTGTACTGGAATCGTTTAAGGATATTGTGGACTTACGTTCCCTTTGGTTTGCGGGGAAACCAAAACCATTGGCTTGAGATGTCACATAGTCGTAGCCCGCGTTTTTAAAGGCATGGATTGTACGGCGTGTCCAATCAAACTCGTCGTTTATCGGCACAAAATCCTCTTCTGTAAGTGCCACGTGCAGCGGGCCATTTAAGAAAAATTCGAACAATGTGGGGCGGTCCGGTGCTTGCTTGTTAAGTACTTTCAAAAGCTGGGTGTAGTTCGGTTTACGCATTTTACAATCTTCCTCTCGCTTTTTTATAGTCTTGCCAAAAGTATACTGGATTGATTCCTTTGATGCAACACAAACTTACCCCCTGATATCAGGGGGTATTATAACGGTAGCGGTGGTTAGACAGCACCCAATCTAAAACTGATGGAGACGGTTTCATTTTACTCTGCCGCCCGGCGAAGCTTACAAGTATTTCAACTTCCTTCCTCAATTCTGCATAAACTATCCTTCTTGTGCCGCTGTCCATAGTAGGCCCGTATTCGCCCATAAGCCGCTTGAGGTTGATGTAAATTATATCAAACGAATCTCTTAGCGTTGTTTTACTAAACCGTTCAAAACTTGGGGCAATTTCGGAACGCAGCATACCGGTTAAATATACTCCTCTTACTATTTCCATTTCATTGTGAGTAACAATGTGGCCAAAAACTTCGTCCCAAAGTTCACCAAAAGCTGCGTTTGAGTAAAAAGCGGCATCCCAAAGCCGAATTGCCCCCACTTCATGAAGTATTATGCGGTCAAATGTGGGATTGTATGCTAAATTCCGCCATGTCATAAGTGGGCGGTCCAGGCCCAGAAACTGTTCTGCAAGTAAGTTTGACAGGGTTTCCCCCAGCCCAAAAGCGTGACCAAGTTCATGAAGCACGGTAAACGCAAACCAATACGGGCTTGGTTTATCTGTACATACATAAAGATGAGACAAATTACTTGACCTTCCTGCCGTATAGCTTCCCGCACGAGTTTGCCCGTTATAATTTTTTGCAAAGTAAAAAATGACATTGCCTAAAACCATTTCTACATATTCCCAAGTAAACGGCATTGTTTTGGCAAGCTCATCTTCCCGGAAACCGTCTATCAAAAGCTGCTGAAAAGCGCGGCTAATTTCTTCGTCCCTGGCGCAGCAGAATTCTGTGTACCGAATAGGACAATTTTCCCGGATGTTTACAAGATACTCTTCGTAAAACTCCATTATTTTAGTGGCGGAAGACTTGTTGGTTGCAGCTACTTCACGGGTAGAGTTGACAAAGCCAATATCACTCCAAAGCGGAGTAGCAGCCAATAGGCCGTAATACAAATCCGCATAAGATGATTCTTGCATGTTGGCCTGTCTTTCCATTACAAGCGCAAGTATCATAAGTACATTTGCAGAAAACAGCACCGTAATAACAGCAGCAATAATATTCTTTTTATGCTTTAGGATACGCTTCATTAACGGTCACACCCCTATCAACACAACTAACGATTACGCGATTGGTTACGGGTAAGGTTGTAGCGATAACGATGGTTACATAACACCCAGTCTAAAACAGATGCGGATGTTCGTATATTGCTTTGCCGTTTTGCAAAACGTAGAAACATATCAACTTCCTGCCTTAGTTCATTTTGGACTGTCCTTCGTACAGTGTCATTCATTGGCTGCCCATATATGCCCGTAAGCCGTTTGAAATTGGTGTATATTATGTCAAATGATTTTCTTAAAGTAGTTTTGCTAAACCTTTCAAAACTTGCGGCAGTTTCTGCACGCAGCATACTTGTTAAGTAAACACCTCTTACAATTTGTATTTCGTCATGTGTAACAATATGGCCAAAATACTCGTCCCACAGTTTACCAAAAGCAGCATTGGAATAAAATGCAGCATCCCAAAGCCGAATTGCACCTACTTTTTGAAGCAGTATGCGGTCAAAGGTAGGGTTATAAGCTAAATTCCGCCATGTCATAAGCGGACGGTCCAGGCCTAAAAACTGCTCTGCCAATAAATTTGACAAGGTTTCCCCCAGCCCAAAAGCATGGCCCAATTCGTGAAACACTGTAAAGGCAAACCAATAAGGGCTTGGCTTTTCTGTACTTACATAAAGATGAGACAAATTACTGGACCTGCCTGCGGTGTAACTGCCTGCACGGGTTTGCCCGTTATAATTTTTGGCAAAATAGAAATATACATTGTTTAAAACCATGTAAACATATTCCCATGTAAACGGCTTTGTTTTTGCAAGATTATCGTAACGGAAGCCGTCAATTAACAGCTGCTGAAAATCGCGGCTGATTTTTTCGTCCCTGGCGCAGCAGAATTCTGTATACCGAATAGGGCAGTTTTCCCGGATGTTTACAAGATGCTCTTCGTAAAACTGCATTATTGCAGTGGCGGAAGATTTATTGGTTGTTGCCTCTGCACGGGTAGGGTTGACAAGGCCAATATCACTCCAAAGTGGGGCCGTGGCCAATAATGCGTAATACAAATTCCCTTCTTGCGCATCATGTGCCTGTCTTTGACTGTACAACAAATAAAACATAAACACATTTGTGAATAAAAGTACAGCAATTGCAACAATGCCAATAGTTTTAATTCCGACTCTCATAAAAGCCACCATCCTTTTTTGTTTAAATACCCTTATTTGTCTATTGATGTTTAATTATACAAAAATTGGACGCAAAAATCCCCCAAGGTTAACAAATATTAACCCTGGTCTTGTCCTGCTTATCTGCACGCTGTATATTTATAGAAATTCCGCAATATTTATCAATCCTTGCGGCTGCAAATAAGGTATGGTGTGACTATGGATTACAAAGAACGCATTGAATACGCGCTGGATTACATTGAAGCAAACCTCAAAACCGAGCTTAGCCTTGCCGGTATTGCAAAAGCGGCAGGTTATTCCGGATACCATTTTTTGCGGATATTTAAACAGGTAACGGGCCTTACACCTGCGGATTATATCCGAAAACGGCGTATTTCGGAAATTGTGCGCGAAGTTGACACTACTACAGGGCGGCTAATTTCGGACATCGCTTTTGAGTACGGGTTTAATTCCAAAGAAAATTTCACCCGGGCGTTTAAGACCGAACACAATATCCTGCCCACGGAATACAAAAGGGCCAAAAACAGTTTAAAGCTGTTCAGCCGTTTTCGGCTTGAGGTGCCACCCTTTGAGGTTGTACCGGGAATTATGGCCATCGACGGTTTCGGGTTAACGGTCTTTGCAAATTGCCAAGGTTACATCCCAAAATTTTGGAATTGGTACAATTGCAAAAAACTATCCGCTAAACTGTCCGGCGGGCAAACCGTGCCGGATTACGGCGTATGTTATTGGAACAACGAAGCTAACCGGCTGGATTATTTTATCGGTATCAAAACCGATGACGCGAAGGGTGACACCACAGGCACGGTTCAGCTACAAATCCCCGGCGGGTTGTACGCGGTTTTTACCACGCCGCCAACATCCCACTTCGACTTTGTAAACACCGTACACCGCACATGGCAGTATATCAAAGAAACATGGCTGCCCCAAAGCGGCTATAACGTTAACGGGGATTATGAATTTGAAACCTATGTGGAGGCCAGCCGCACGTATAGCCAAAAAATTTATATCCCGGTAGAAAGAGTGTGAGGGATAACCATGGAAGTAAAACAGCAAATGATTAATTTTTTAATTGAAAACGCCAACCCGTCATGAACACCCCCTTGGATGACCGCTGTTTCAACGACAGAGGGCGGATTTTTGACGAGTTCAAATACCCGGGTATGGGCCCTAACCTTACCCGCTGCCGTTATGTGGCCATTGCCGGGTACGACGATGTGTACGATATTTCGCAACAAATACAGCTTTCTCTGGACTCGTTTAAACGGTTTTTGGGAGTTGGAACTTGTTTCGTTTATACCCGGTTCGCAGGTTGGCTGCTTTGGGGGCGGGCTGCCCGTACAGGGCTTAACGGTTATGGGCTCCGGCATATATCCAAGCCCAATATTATGCCCCATTGGCCCCGACGGGAAAGACCACAACGGAAAGTATCACTTTACACTGCTTGAAACATTCGCGCGCTCCGGCATAATCCCTTATGTACCCTCACTAAAAGAAATTGTGGAGGAAATTGCGGATTCCATAGACAGTGACGGCATTTGCCGCCTGCCAAATGTAGCAGAAGATTTGTTTAGGATACGAACTTTTTACGGTTTGCAGCTGGAAACCGACTGGAGAACCAAAACCCGCAAAGCATGTGACATTACATTCCGGGCGTTGTTGATTTTGCACTATGCCGGGATGCTAAAATAGGAGGTCATCATGAAAAAACTAAACGTAACTTGGCAAGACATCCACGACAGTACGGGCTACTTATTTTCCTTTGCCAAAGCCCTTTCCTGCGCGGTAAAGAACAGCCCTTGGGCACATTTGGCGGAAGACGTTATCGCCACAAGCGGTTTTGCTTTCCGCATGTGGGTGTCCGCAGACTTTTGTCCGTCGGCTACAAGCATTTGGAGTTTCGACCATCAGAAACCGTGGGTAGAAAACAGCGGCTTAAAATGCGAATATGCAGGCCGCTATTGGGGGCAGGACGACATTGAAGAAGAAAAACGGCTGGAAGCAATCGAGATCATAAAAAAATCTATCAACAACGGCATTCCCGCCATTTCTTGGGACATTGGCGTACCGGAATGGGGCCTGATTACCGGCTACAGCGACGATGCCAAGACCTTCGCCACCCGTGCGGTTAACGGGGAAGGCGAAATGCCTTACGATGCCCTTGGCAAGCGGGAAATCCCTATTTTATCTGTGCTTACAATTGTGGGAAAAACTGAAAAACCACAGGAGGACATTTTTAAAGGCACTATGGCTATGGCGGCCGGGCACTTAAAAGGTGAGGAATGGTGCGACAACGCGAAAGGCCTAGAGGCATACCCCGCGCTTATCAAGCATTTTCAAGAGAGTTTTACCCCGGATGCCTCATGGAACATGGAGTATTTTCTTGGCACCTTTGGGGAACTAAAATATTACGCCTGGAAATATTTTGAGAAAAATAACGAAACCCGGCTTGCGAAAATTTACAAGTCTGTTTACGAAGCGTGGATGACGGCTTACAAAACAAAATCCGGCGAAGACATAAACGATGAGGCCGTTAGGGAAAAAATCGTCGCTTTACTTAACGCCGCCTACGAAAACGAAAAGCAAGCAGCCGAAATTATGAGTGCCTATGCGTGATAAAATTATCGACTTTTTGCTAAATTACGCGGACCCTTCTATTGTGCTGCGGGTAAAACGGGAGGTATTAAACCACTTGCCCGTGCATGAAGAAGAGGAATTGCTGCAGAAAATTATCCCGCAAAGTAACGTGCAAACTGTTATCCAATCCCAAAAGCCAGACGGTTGGTTTGGCAACGGTTTCCATGGCCAAAGCCCCACACAAGGCGTAGGCATGTATGACAACATGGAGGTTGGTCTGCGGTACTTGGCAGAAAAAGGCTTCCCGCCGGAAAGCGAGTACATTTCAAAAGCTGTTGGCGCGTTTTTATTAGACGAACCTCATTTCCGTGAATGCAGGCTGGAAGGCCACGACGGTTTATACCTGATTAGAAGCTCGCTAATTCTTAGGGCCGGGTATGAAAACATATTGCCAAAAAACGACTTTATCGACCTAAAGCACGACATAAATCTTTCCTTTGCGGCATTTACTAACGTGCTAAATTACACAAGTGCCGACGATGCAGTTGACATGAGCAAGCGCAAACTGTTCTTTAGACCGGGTGTGGCCTGGCCCTGCAGTTACGACCTTCGCATGCTTGCCCACAGCCAAGGCTGGCGGAGTGATAAAAACATATCCCTGCTGGCAGACAGCATGGACCGCATGTTCTCGTTCCATCATGACCAAAGCAAAATGGTATACGAATACAACAAAGGGAAGTATAAATCACCATGCCTTTCGTTCATTCACAACCAAATGCACTGCCTTGGCCTAATGGACGAGAACTATATAAACTTCGATTTAATGGAGTTGTTCGCCCGCTACGGGGTTGTTAAACAGGTTCATTTCCTGCGGAACAAGTATGAGCACTTGCTTTCCCTTGTAGACGACAACTTGAATGTGAATTACAAATTAACTTCCCGCGAACGGGGCTGGGGGCCATACGGCGGTTTTGCCTTGGAAGAGGATTGGAAGACAAAAGTAAAAAAGCAGTGTGACATACTGTTCCGTGTCTTGCTGATAATGCATTGCACCAACTAACACATCACCCCCTGATATCACATTGGCTAACATGATATCAGGGGGTGATGTTATTCCCGTTTAGAAATTACAAGACAATTAGTATTAAAATTTGTAACAACTTTTGTGCATCTGGATTGCTCACATATACATATACAAACAAACTGTTAAAGTTTCAAAGAACGGCAAGCAATAATATGGAACATGTAACAAGCCGGGCAAGAAAGTGCAAATTTATAGAAATTAAATGCCATTGACTGTCATATGAAAGTTGTGGTAACTTTTTTCAAATTTTACCCACATGAAAAAGTCAAGTTAAAAAAATAAATATGGAAGGAGGCTATATTTAGGGGAAGCAAATCATTTTACTAATTACCAAATCGTACAAAGTGGGATTATTATCCCTATCAGGAGAGGAGATTTCCAATGCAATGTAACCTAAAAAAAGCCATGGCTGTTCTGCTTGCGTTAATTCTTACAGTAAGCATAATGGCACCTGTCGTGGCTGCAGAAGAATTTAGTGCAAACTATGAATCCGTTGCTGAACTTACCGCCGAACGCCTAGAGGCATTTAGGCAAGTACAAGAGGCAAGCCTGGACTACGGTCTTGTCGGTTTCGAAGGTAACTATGCTTTACCGGCAGACAGCTCGGACGTAAGCGTAATTGTTATGTTCGAAAACCAAACAGCAGCCGTACAGGTAATTGAAGCACAATTGGAAGGGTACCATCTTCCGGTTGCGATGGCAGAGCAGCGTGTAAATGATGATCACGCAAATTTCCGTCAGCAGCTTGACAGTTTGTTCCATAACCCGTTGGCACGTACCATGGCCCAAAGTTACTCTATTGAGTGGGAATACCGTGTTGCGTTTAACGGTGTAGCACTGACACTGCCTGCCAATATGGTTGAAGCTGTTGCCGGGCTGCCCGGAGTCCGCGCTGTTTATCCGGATTTTACTGTTTACGCGCCGGAACCTATAATTGATGAATATGATTATTATTTCTATGCCCCGCATTCCTTGGATACACCACGGGGTATGCGCGCAGGCCGCGCAAGAATGGAAGCCGACTTCCTTCACGCTATGGGCATAACCGGCGAAGGTGTACTTGTAGCGGTTCTTGATACAGGTATCGACTGGAAGCATCCTGCTTTTACCGGTACATTCCCAACCCAGGAATGGATGGCCGGAAGAGGCATAAATATCTCAAATGACGAGTTGTTAAATATAAATGTTTACACCTATGGCCCCAATCTTGGGCTGCCACGCACAGGACAGCCTGCAACTTACTATTTTGTTGGCCGTGACATGATGCAGGCAGACCAAGCAAATATTGAGCCCCAGGATTACCCGCGCAGCGACATCCGCGGCCTTTGGATGAGCAACAACCCTATGGAAACTTCACCGTTCCACCGTCTTTGGGACATAGATGCCGGTGCAGCTTTACCGGGCGGGCCAACATGGGCACAAATGACAGACCACGGTTCTCACGTTGCCGGTACAATTGTAGGGCAAGCTGTCGAGGGCCACGCAGATTCGATTCTTGGTATTGCCCCGGGCGCAAAGGCTATCCATTACCGTGTACTTGGTTTTGGCGGCAGCGGCCCGTCTACTGTTGTTATGGCAGGTATGGAAATGGCAAACCGTGACGGCGCAGACGTTGTAAACATGTCCCTTGGCGGCGGCGCAGGCTGCGCAATGCGTATAAACACCATGGCTGTTAACAACATCATGCTTTCTAACCCAAATATTACATTTGTAATTTCCGCAGGTAACAGCGGTACCGCGTTCTTTTCAACAGGTAACGCAGGCGCGGCCACTATGGCCATTACCGTTGCCGGTTTTAACGATGCGGGCAACTGGGCCGCCAGTAGCTTCGGCTTCCATGGCGGCAACGCTAACGTACCTATTTTTACGGGCGATGCCAGATGGAACGGAAACTGGACAGAACTACCGAACGGAAATGTTGTATTTGGCAACGACTTAGAAAACACCACCGGAGTGCATACAATTTACGCAATGCCGCAAGTTTATGCCGGTGCAGCCCCTATCGCCAACCATGTTGGTGTTGGTGCCCCTGCAGATTTTATCGCACTTGTTCAAGAGCATGTAGACCCGTACTTTGATCCTGCAGGAGACTTGCTGGAAGCTTTGGCAGAAATTGACTATTTCCAAGGAAGCTGGGTTATGATACGCAGAGGCTTTACCTTTGTAGATATTATCGCAATGGCAAACGCGCTGGGCATGGCCGGTGTTGTACAAGGCAACAACCAAGCAGGTGTACCCGCTATTGCAGCTGCAAACGCACATGTTCCTTTCCTTAGCTTGCCAACAGCATCCGGTGTTAACTTTGCCTACTATCTGCTTAATGAAGCCGATGGCATCAGCACTTTTACACTGGATACACCTGTTGTTCCTCCACCAACACTTGCCGGTTCTTCTTCCCGCGGCCCTGTTCGCAGCAGTTACGAAATTAAGCCGGACATTGGCGCACACGGCTGGTCTGTATGGTCTGTAAGAACAAGCTGGAGGCCGATTGGCCAGGGAATTAACGCAGGCAACTGGTTCGAGCGTATGCAAGATCCGGAAATCTATGCTGTATGTTACGGCAACATGAGCGGTACATCCATGTCTGCACCGCATGTTTCGGGTGCTGTTGCACTTATGGTGCAGTACAGCAACGATAACAACCTTAACTGGACAAACGAAGACATGAAAATCCGTATCATGAATACCGCCGAAACACTGCCCGTAAATACACTAGGGCCTTTTGACGGCGCAAGACAAATTAATGTACGCCGCGCTATTGAAGCCGAGGAAATGGTATACGTTACGCTTCCGTTTATTAACGTAAACGATGATGATTTTATCGTAGACCGTGACGTGGTTCACTCTGCCCGTACAGGTTCATTCAGCTTTAAGCGTGTCGCCCCCGGCGAAACCGCATGGCTGCCAATGACCATTGTAAACGAAAGTACCCAAGACCGCACTTATACAATTACAATAGTCCAAAATCTTACCGCAAGAGAGGCACAACCCGGGGCCACCCTTAACCTGGATGGCAGAACTGTTATGGTACGTGCCGGCAGAAGCGTTGCCTTAACCATGGGTATAACTCTCCCTGCAGATGCTGCCCTGCGCGGCCACTTTGTAGGTTACGTAGTAGTATCCCACGGCGACAGAGTTGTAGCACGTCTGCCATACGCAGCCGTAGCCGTTTCTCCAGAAGATATACCTCCTCCTGTCGAAGATTTAATTTTACTTCGCCCTGTAATTTCCACCGGAGAATACGCCCACAGTATCTTTGGCGGATATGACAGCGACGGCAACCCAATTTACCGTGCACTCGGCAGCTATCTGACAGTTTTATATACTGCCAACAGCACATTTGAAATGGATATAGCCGTTTATAGGGTAGTTGAAGACGGCGAAGACGTGCGCCTAAATGACCTTGACGCCACATTCCACTCCCCGTCTATGTTTAACAATTTAATGGGAAGTACCCTAAGGCAGCACAGAGGCGTTGTAGTATTTGGCGAAGGGTTAAACCTGGAAGAAGGCGAATACCGTCTTGTTCTTAAAGTTATGCACAACATTGGCAGAGGCTGGGTACAAGCCCAAGATACTATCGAAAAAACATTCTGGGTAGATAATACGCCACCTGTTTTAGACAGCCTATACATTACAATCGACGGCCTTGAAGAGCCTGTTCCGTTTGGTGAGTTAGCAGTAATTACCGACGAACTTATGCGTCAAACCGACTATATAGTTGTAACAGGTAATGTAAGTGACCTTGGCTTGGATAACCTTATTGCCCGGGAAGCAACATTTGACATCTGGCGCAGCGACGAAAACCGTCAAGCCAGTATCGAAAACAACCTTGCCGTTTTTGTTGGCCTAACCCCAATCGAGTATGAAACTGCCGACATAACAGTTAACGGTGTTAACTTTGGCGCAAACACCGCGGCTAACCAAACCATTGCCCACGCTACAGTTACCGGCGTAGCACCTGTACGGGCCCAAATTGACCCGCTGACAGGCAACTTTACCGCAAAACTTGAAGGCCTTGCCGACGTTAATTACTCTTGGAACATTACCGTTTGGGCCTTAGACAACTTCTCGCCTCACCCTGTATTTAACACAAACATGCTGGTGGCACCTGTATTTGCCACAGGCTTTGTAGAAAGAGGCAGCTCACACTTTATGCCAAACCATATGCTAATCAGCCACGGAGGTGCCGGAGTAACCAACGGTACAACAATGGTTGGCTTACCGACAGACCTTAACACAGGCTTTAACACCACCTGGTGGGTACTAAACTCTGTACTGCGGGGCAGACATGGCTGGATAGGCAGCAACATTACAGATGTTACCACAAATATCGTATCCGAAAGCTATTACTTCGGCCCATTCACCCTTGATTTATTCAACAACGGTGAAGGCGGCAGCCCAAGCAGACCTAACGCATCATTGGCAGCCGCAGGCTTAATCCGTATGTGGACACAGCTAAACGGTGTTAACACTCGCATTCCGCTTAGGTTTGCAGACACCATAGTGGCCCTGGACCAAGACGAAAACTGCGCCGAAGACTTCCTAAGAATAGGCCGTGTATGGCAAGACGGTGCAGGCTGGTTAGATTACTTTAACTTGATAGACGTTAACAAAAACGAACCATGGCAGTATATCAACTTCTCGATAACTGTATATGGCCAAACAGTTGACTTACTTCTGGTTAATGCAAATTACCCAATCGAACCGCCGCCATGCTGCGAATACGGTGATTGCGAAATTTGCAACCCGCCTTGCTGTGAATACGGCGACTGCGAAATTTGCAACCCGCCTTGCTGCGAATACGGCGACTGCGAAATTTGCAACCCTGTACTAACAACATTCATCCTTGCAACAAATAACGTTACCGTAAGCAATACAAACCGCCATGTAAGCGTGTTTGTAAGCGGCACGGCAACCGGCCCAATTACACTAAACCTTCTTGACAGTGCCCCGGAACTTGTACTGCAAGTACGCGACAACCTTTGGACCCCAACCGGCAACGTAGAAGGTCTGGTAATAGGTGTTGCAGGCAACGCAACAATTACAGAGTCACGAACCGTTACTTTAGAAGTAACCCGTGACGGCGTAACAGTTCTGTTGTCAATTGAATTAGTAGCAAACTAAATTTTCAACTACAGTATCCAGGGTGTATGGGGTGCGTTTCGCCGCCTCATACACCCTGTTTTGACTGTCTATAAGAAAGGTGATTTCTTTGGGCAATTACCGTAAGCAATTAGACGATGTACTCAAAATATTAAACGAGTGCATAAACACAGACACAGAAGAACAACTATTTTCCCAATGGCGGGACTTTGCCCTGGGAAAGAACACCGCCGAAATTTTTCAGCCAAGACGGGCAAAGCAAGTATGTACAGGCGCAGATATGCCGCATATTCTAATTAACGATGCCATGAAAGACTGTGAGTTAATGGCATTAAGGGAATTTGCGGGCTGTCTGCAGCAGTTAACCCACGCTTCGGGGCAAATTATGAATGTCCGCTCTAACTACGGTACCAGTATCATTATGTCGCTGTTTGGTGTAAAAATGGCATACATGGCAGATGAACATGACACTTTACCAAGTTCCTATCCCTTTGACAACTTGGACGAGATTAAAAAGTGCCTGGACAACGGAATGCCCGACTTAAACGGCGGCCTATGCCGCAAGGTATTTGAAATGGGCGAGTTTTATCAAGAACTGCTGCAAAAATACCCAAAAATCACAAAACATGTACACGCATACCACCCGGATTTTCAAGGCCCGTTTGATATATGCGAAGTACTGACCGGCAGCAAAATATTCTACGCCTTATATGACGAACCGGAACTAATCAAAAATTTTCTGTCTCTGATAACCGACACCTATATTGCCGCCATGAGAAAATGGCAAAGCCTGTTTCCCTACAATGGGGAGTGTACTGTCCATTGGGGAATGGTACACAAAGGCCCGGTCATGCTTAGAAACGACTCCGCCATGAATATCTCTGACGATATGTTTAACGAATTTATACTGCCATACGACAAGCGCATATTGGAAACTTTTGGCGGCGGGGCAGTACATTTCTGCGGCAAAGGCGACCATTACATCGAAAGTATGACGGCAAAATATCCTATGCTGTATGCCTTGCATATTACACAGCCCCATATGAATGATGTTGACGTATTATTTGAAAACTCTGTAGACAAAGGTATTAATTTGCTGGGGTTTGATTATGAAATAGCAAGGGAACATGTAGGCAGAGGGTTTGCCGGGCGGCTGCATTCGGGTTGAAGACATTCAAACTTGCCTTTATCCCGACATACGTGGGGTTAGCTCAATAGGTAGAGTGCATTCAGTTTATGGCAATTTTTGGAATAATTCGCCCTGATGGATTTTACCCCTTGATATCATGCTGGCAATGTGATATCAGGGGGTAGGTTTTTAAAGCCTAAAAGCTAACTATGCTGGGGGCAGTACTGGTAGCGACAGTGCCGTAGATGGTAGTCTCTATCCGGCTGTTACCTGATGCGTCATGGACATCCCGGAACATCGTTGTTTCCATATGCATAATGCCACCTGTGGCATTATGCATATGGATATCTGTCACACGATCGAATACATCGTAGATATTTTCACACAAAGTGGCGATGAATCATATACAAATTGAGCACACTGCGAATGCCTCTGGTAATTATGTTGTGTTGAATTGTGAGTCAACTAATCCTAAGGCATTGGCCAGTTAGTTGCTTTTTTGAACTCATCAAATAATGCCTTTGACGCATCACCTAAAAGTAACTGTAAATAATCATGCTCTATTAGTAAATATGTGACGCTTTCAATAACACTACATGCAATTACATTGTCACCATAGTCGTCATTTAAAGCCAATATTTCTTCAAGAAAATCAAATGCTTTCTTAATTTCTTGAAGTTCCTTGTTTGTGATACATTCTGTCAAGTACGGAGTAAACACATTACCATAAACAACATGCGAACCTGTAGAATCTCCCTCTTGCCAGCCAACTTCATCAAGATATTTTTCTCGCAAGTTCGGAAAATTTTCGATTAATAATATATTTAGCGATTTACTTTCCATATTGTCACCTCCCCAGCGCATTTCGCAAATCATCAAGAAGCTTGTGTGCAATAGCAGAATCCTTTTGATTTAGTGCTTGTTTTCTAATAGACCTCTTGCGAAATTAAATAGCCCTATCAAAATTACAAATACCAGCAAGTAAGTTGAACCGAAGCCCAAAACGTTTTCTACGATTACGATAGCGTTCAGATAAAATCTTAAAGCGTTTGATGAATCCAATTACATGTTCATTGGTGACTCTCTCGCTTGAAATGGCACGATTGTAGGCTTTTTCATCTTTAGTCAGTGGATGTTTTTTGCTGCTTTTCTTAGGAATTTGTGAGTTTTTGTGGAGTTTATCTATGCTAAGAAAACCAGTATCAACTTTCGCCTGTATGCGTTCAAGCATACGAATTTGAGATTCTTTGAATAATCTAAAGTCATGCTTCCTGCCATTACAGCAAAAAACACATATGATGCGCCCTGTCTTTTTGCAAATTACAACCAGTGTTTTTAAGGTGTGGCGTTTCTTTTTTCCTGAATACCAGTGTTTCTGCTTTTTTTGGGACGTTCAATTGGTGATTCGGTTGCATCAAGTAAAACTACATCATAGTCTGCATCCTCGTTCAGTAACGCTTTTTTGCCTGGAATTGAGAATGTACCATCAGAAATCAACACATTTTCTACCCATTTTACTAAACGATATAGATTGCTTTCATGTAGCCCATAACTTGCTGCTATGTGGGCGTATGTGCGATATTCTCGCCAATACTCTAACGATGCTAAAAGCATATCTTCTATCGACAGCTTTGGCTTCCGTCCTCGCCTTTTGTGTTTTTCATCATATGCTTTTTGCAAAATTTCTATCATTTTTGCAAAGGTAGAGGGCTTTACTCCTGTTATTCTTCTGAATTTTGATTCACTATAACCAAACACAAGATGATATTTCATATATTTTGTCACCCTTCTGCTTTCATAAGGGTATTGTATACGTTTAATTTATTTTCGCAAGAGGTCTAATAGACCTCTTGCATAACTAAGGTGACATATCAAAATTACAAATACCCGCAATGAGATTGAACCGTAAGCCGAAGCGTCTTCTGCGATTCCGATAACGCTCT
>JGI20163J26743_11538562_pt1 | contig 48028 bp, 45 predicted proteins | sample TergutCu122P1_FD_26743 | JGI IMG/M metagenome (IMG submission 26743) | reverse complement strand
ATTTTTCATGTGGCAATTCATACGTTAAATTTGATACGCGAGTACTTGATGACCCCTTTCGATTTTTCCCTTTTGCCGCCAATTTTGATGGTTGTTGTGCCAATTGGGTTAGGGTTGGTTGTGGGTGTGCTTCTTACGTCGCGGATAATCGCGTTTTTGCTGGAAAAGTACCACGGCATCACGTATTTTGCGATAATAGGCTTAATTTTTGGTACAATTTTTGCTCTTTTCAGCGACGATGCAACATATCAAAGCCACGATGCAATAACGCCTGCTCTGGTTGTGTTTGCGGCCATTGCTTTTGTGGCCGGTATGGTAATTTCGCTGAAAATTGGCAAAAAATAAGCCGTACAAAGGAGGTTTCACATGTCGTTACTAAGAATGGAAAGGCCGGACATGGCCAACATCCCCGTGGCAAATATCCCGGATGGCTTTCAGCTAAGGCTTATACGGCCCAATGAAAAACAGAAATGGGAGGAATTGTTCCACAAGGCCTTTGGGTTTGAAAATTCATTTGACAACGATAATGCAAGCGCGGCGGGCTATGTAGAGGATGGGGTTTTTGTAATTACAGACGGAGCCGACAAATTTGTGGCCATAGGCACGGCTTTGTGCGACAACGAGAACCCCAACGGCTGCGGCGTTGTGTATTCCATTGCAGTAGACCCGGATTATTCCGGCAAAAAGCTTGGGTACGAAATTACGGCGGCGGTTCTACGCCGTATAAGGGACGCCGGGTTTACAAAGGCGGAACTTAAAACAAAGGATTTCATATTCCCGGCCATAAAAATATACTTAGATTTGGGCTTTCTGCCGGATTTAACTGCCGATGAAACCATGCCAAAACGCTGGGAAAATATACACAAAATAATGAGCGGCAAGCACAATTTTCTTGCGAAAAAAATTGCGAGGGCCGAACAAGGGGACGCCGATTGCCAATTTTATTTGGGCGAATATTATCACGATAAACAAGATTTTACACAGGCATTGAAATGGCTTGCATTGGCGGCGGAACAAGACCACCCGGAGGCACTGTTCTATCTGGCCGGTTATTACGGTGGTGGCGAAGTAGTGGAGGAGAACAGCGAACTTTCTATAAAATTGCTTACAAAATCTGCGGAACTGGGGCATGCAGACGCTCAAATTTGCCTGGCGTGGCATTACGCCGAAGGCACAAACGTACCACAGTGCAACACAACAATGACAAAATGGTTTATAAAAGCGGCAGAACAAGGTATGCCTGTCGCGCAGTATCAAGTAGGGTTTGCCTACAAGCACGGCAATGGTGTAGAGCCAGATATAGAGGAAGCGGTAAAGTGGTGGACATTAGCGGCAGAGCCTGCCAATTCATTCTACCTGCAGCAATACCCGGAAGTACTTTGGGCAAGAAATGCTTTGGGCTTCCATTATTATTGCGGTTTTGACGGCAAGCCGGATTACAGTTTAGCGGAAAAGTGGTACAAAAAAGCTCTTGAAGTTGGCGGCGGTGAAGGAGAAGGCGAAGCGGCAAAAATGCTTGCATTAATAGAGCGAATAAAAAATGACGATTAAAACTACAAAATAAATGCATAATAAGGTTATCAAATTTCTACGGCAACTTATGGGCCGTAAAAGTAAAGGATGATCTTATTATGTATTTTTATAGATTTTTATACCTGCTTGTACCGGCGGTTATGGTTATATCCGTTTCCGGGTGCGGCAGGGTTGTTACCGAGCCCGCAGCAGCACCCGGCATTGTGGAAACATCAGCAAGCAGCGGGCCAACGGCTACACCAAGGCAACGAGTAAACCCACTGCCTTCGCAGCCGGAACCCGCCCGGCAAACAAGAGCCAGATCCCTCGCCGTTCACGAAACAGAGTTCAGCGAAAACGAAAAAAACCGAAATACAAATATTATGCGCGCGGCAGAAGCTATTGATGGCCACATTGTGCAGCCCGGCGCGGTTTTTTCCTACAATAAAACCGTGGGCCCAACCAACGAAAAGCGCGGTTACAAGAAAAGTACAATTTTTGTAGATGGTGAAAAAACCAAGGGTGTAGGCGGCGGCGTATGTCAAGTTTCTACAACCCTGTTTAACGCCGCAGAAGAAGCAGGCATGACCATTTTAGAGCGTCACGACCATTCCCGCCCTGTAGAATACGCAAAATCCGGCGAAGAGGCCGCTACAAGCTATGGCGGCATAGACTTCAAGTTTAAAAACGAAAAGCCCTACCCCATTATAATTAACGCCGCTGTAAATAACGGGAAAATAAGAGTTGCCATAAGCGCGGTGTAAAATTTACCCCCTGATATCATATTGCTAACATGATATCAGGGGGTAGTGTAATTCAGGAACTGTCAACCTATGGTTGACTTTTGTTGCCTGAAGTAAACTATAATTCCCTTGCCAATAAAAAGCACTTCATTGTAAAATTTTTATGGAGGTTTTGATGTGAACAAATTACAAATTGCGGACATTATCATTAAAAAACGGGGCGATAAGGGTATTACCCAATTAGAATTAGCCGAACACATGGGTGTGTCGAAAGCCGCCGTATCTAAATGGGAGAAAAAACAAAGCTACCCCGACATTACCCTGTTGCCGCGCTTGGCGGCATTTTTTAACGTAAATGATGTTTTTGCGTTGTTGGGTGAGTCTATAAGCGCACGGCCACTTAATGAAGGCAGTTTGATTGCACAGGCGTTTGTGCTTGCGGGAAACAAAGTGAAAGCTAAAGAAGTGTATCAATGCGATATACATAATTTTTTACTGCATTTGGCTGAATTGCTGGTGGAGTATGTATACCTGCTTGATGATGATTTCGATGCGGCTCAGACAGCGTATAACAGGGTAATGGGACTGGTTCGCTTGTTCAATATTGGCAAATTAGACCCGGACATTATGGCAAAAGCATACTTAATTGGCGCGGATATGTATTGTAAGCATGGGGATTTGGAAAATGCCCTTGAACTTCTCGAAAAATACTTGGATTTTTGCACCACTAAGTTTTTTCCGTTTACAATCAAAGGGGATGACTTCTTTACCGATGTTAGCAAATGGTTAAACCGTCATGAAGCTGATGCGTCGGTAATCAACGAACAGGCAGTCAAGGCCGGTATGCTCCTTGACCTGTATGGGTTTTCCTCTTTTGAAGTATTAAATGACAACCCTCGTTACAAGCGGATTGTGAAAAAATTTATCGAGTTTGTTGAAAACGAACCTTAAATTGGAGGACGAACAATGTACATCACGTTTCTGGCATTATTTGTGCTTAGCATTATTGTAACATGCGTATACAATGATTTGCGTTTGAAAAAAACTAAAAACAGGCCCAATGATGTTATAGATACGGAAAAAGTAAGGCATAAGGGCTATATTCGGGCAATTGTGTATCTTTGGGGGACGGCATTAGCCGTTTTAGTTATGTCTTTTGTCGGTAACATAAGCTTTGCAGACCTTGGATTTAGGCCGGTAAGCTTGCACAATAATGTTTGGTTTACAACCATAACCCTTGTTGTGTGCGGGTTGGTGCTTATCTATTTCATATGGGCTCTCGTTTCATCGCTGGTAAAAAAGAAAAGTAAAGAAAAACCGGTTACAGATTCCGTAACAGAGCAGGTACTTCCGGAAACGGCAAAAGAAAGAAAAATGTTCCTCCTGCTTAATTTTAGTTCGGCAATGTGTGAAGAAATGATGTTCCGGGGATTTACGGCGTTTCTTCTACAAGCTGTTTTTCCCGGAAATTCAATTTTTCTTGTCATATTAATTACTGGCGTAGTTTTTGGTTTGGCACACATATACCAAGGGTTGGAAGGTATAATTGAAACGGGAGTAATTGGAATGCTTCTCATGTCATTGTTTCTAGCTTCGGGCAGCTTGATTCTTCCGATGGTGTTACATTTTTTTGTGAACTTACCGGCTATGTTTTCGCGCCCGGGAAAGCAATCAGAATAACTATATCACATGGTATCTACTCTCAATGTTCCCTTTTGAAAATCAAGTTCTGCGCTGAATGGCGTGTCATGTTTTTGTTTCGGAAAAGTGAAAGTTAAAATAATTCTCTCACAGAGGCACAGAGTTCACAGAGAAATGATGATTATCACCGGTTTTCTCCGTGTTCTCTGTACCTCTGTGAGTAAAATGTTTTAGACTACCTCATACCCGCTCAAATCCCCATACAATGTCTCTATTCTCTTATTCAAGGTGCCGTCCCCTGCTCTTTCCTGGTAGTAAATGCCCCAGCCGCTTGGGCAGCAGAAGAACCCGCTGAAATTGTCTTGGTTAATTGCCGGGTTAAACTTCAACGTCTTATTTACGGCGTCGCAGTTAAACCCGGTAAGTGCCAGCAATACCCCATAGCTTGCCAGCGACCTGGCATAATGGTGCCCGCATTCAACTTCATTCCAAGGGTTGCGCTCAATGCCATCGTGACGGGCGCGGCAGGCTTCTACAATTTTTAGCCCTTCGTCAACCAGGCCCTCATAAATTAGGTGGGACGCCACTTGGTATTCAATTCCTGTCCACACCTCGTCGCTGTATACAAACGGAATTATGGGGCGGCCGCCGTTTGGCCAGCTGCACAGCAAAAGCCCTTTATTTTGGTTAAGGGCGAACAGACGCTGCACGTTGGCAAAGTCGCTGAAATCTTCAATAAAGTTGTACTTGAAAATGGAATGCACCGCAGATTTTACGTTGTTTTTATCCAGCACATAACCAAGGCCACATGCGTGGGCAAGCTGCTGGCCAAGTAATTGGTCCGCAAGGCAGCCCTGGCCGTACTGGTATTTATAGTCGTTTACGTTGTCCAATTTTTGTACATAAAATTCCCCGTTAAAGGTAAGCTCGTCCAATTTTTTAGACCCTTTTGTCATAATTTCCGCGTATTTATCCGCGCTTTCGGTATCGCCTAGGTAGCGGGCCATTTCTTCCCCTGCGCGAAGGGCTGCGAAAAATATGGAATTAAGCATACTGCTTACGCCAAAAAATTCTATATCGTAGGTGTTGTGCTGCTCGCCCTCCATAAGGCCGTCGCCGTCAATGTCCCAGTGGGTGAAGGCGTACTCCAGGGCCAGTTTGGCCGTTGGCCACAGTTTTTTTAAGAATACGTCGTTGCCGCACAGTTTCCAATCCCGGTACAGGCGGATGATTGTGCCAAGCTGCCCGTCTGTGGCAGGGGGCATGGAATGGTGTCCGTGGCCATGCAAGTAGTTGAGCGCGCGGAAGCTTTGCCTGCCGTCTTCTTCGGTTTCATACAAAAATTCCGTCTCCCGCATAGAGCGTTCCAGGTCCGGGAAAAGATATGCCATTGTTTGGGTATAGTTCCACACATGGCTGCAGTTGCCGTCACAGCAGCCTCCGGAGTCGAAACAGCCTTCCCATCCAAAAAATGTGCCGTCTTCCACCCGAAAACAGGTGTTGCTGCGTATTACGGTAACGTTGGAAAGCACTGCGTCAAGGGCATATTCGGGCATAGTTCCGCCCATAAGGGCGTTGGAAAAACTGCGGCTTTGCCCTTCCAGCCATTCTATGTTGTCAATCAGGTACTCTGCGGTGCGCAGCGGCGGCCCAAATTTTGCGTAGTAATTGCGGATAATGTAGGATTTGTCTTCTGGTGGGCAGCAGCCGGTATCGCCGCAGCAGGAAGCGGAAGCTTTTGGCGCGGGCGGGTTTTGGTGCCACGACTTTACTCTGTTTGGGTGGTACCAGCTTATGATAAAGTCGAATGCAGTCTCTTCCCCGGCGGCAATTTCCTTTTTCACGCATACAGAGCCCATGGAAATATCCGCCGTATGCACCTTGTTGCCGATACCCGGCAGTTTACGTCCAAGTGTAAGTTCGCCGTCATGGGTAAAATCTGTCCAAAAATCTTGTAAGCCATCCCACCAGGCTTCTTCGTTCCAGTAATCTAAATATGTTACGCCTTGCTTTTCCGTGGTCACCATAGCCATTTCAAAATAGTCCAAATCCGCTTCTGTTTTATTTTCGGCAGAGAAATGAATGCCCCGGAGCTTTCTGTTTTCTACATATTTGTTTATGCCCTTATCTTTGTAAAGGGGTTTTGTCCATGCGTCAAAACCTTTTATACCGCAAAGGTTTGACATAGAGCCTGCCACGCTTACGGTCAAAGGCCCGTTTGTGATATTTTTTATGGAATACCGCAGCACCGCCACCGGCAAAGATGAATCATCTGTGGCCAGGGGGATAAGGGGCGTAAAAGCTTCCAACTTGGCTTCAACAGGCATATGACTGTCTGTAAGCTTGTAATTTACGAAAGGATATTGGCCGCGCATTTCCGAGTTGCGGAAACGGGGCAGCCCGCCCAGTTCCCAAGTATGAGCCCCGTGAGAATTGTCAAACGGGGGCGCAAGTTGAGACTCTAAAGCCTTTGCCTTTACTTCACCGTCTTGGGATTCTGTTCTTACGGCAAAAAAGGTATAAGGGCTTCTAAAGCCTTTGTTGGGCTTGTTCCAAAGCTCGAAATCGCATAGTCGCGCGTTTTGGTCTAAGGAAATATTGCCTGTTCCAATGCCGCCAAGTAAGAACTTTGCGGCAGTTGCGGTACGGTCGTAAGTTTTCATTTGTCTCAGCTCCAAAGTTTAATTTTGTATCCAGTGTAGATTCATTTTTGCGTATTTGCAATAGTTTTTGGAAAAAGTTTGACCTTTCCCCGGCTTGTTCGTATAATGGACAACAATAAACTAAGGAGGCGATAACAATGGCATTTTTTTACGACCAGGAATCACACACATTTAATGAGTATCTGCTGGTTCCGGGGCATTCCACAAAGGAGTGCATTCCATCAAATGTATCCCTAAAGGTACCCCTTGTAAAGTATGCACAGGGGGAAGAGCCATCACTTTCTTTAAATATTCCGCTGGTTTCGGCCATAATGCAGTCTGTGTCTGACGACAAGATGGCAATTGCATTGGCTAAAGAAGGCGGAATTTCTTTTATTTTTGTATCCCAGTCAATAGAAAGCCAGGCGGCAATGATACGCCGTGTAAAAAACCACAAAGCGGGGTTTGTAACCAGCGAGTCTAATGTACGCCCCAATCAAACACTTGCAGACATTTTGGCACTTAAAGAAAAAACCGGCCATTCAACTGTTGCCGTAACAGAAGACGGCACCGCAAGGGGACGTTTAGTCGGCCTTGTAACAAACAAAGATTATCGCGTAACCAGGATGCCGCCGGAAACCTTAGTTTCGACATTTATGGTTCCTGTAGAAAAATTAGTGTATGCAGACGAAGGGGCCACCCTGCACGACTGCAATAATATTATCTGGGATAATAAATTAAATGCCCTTCCCGTTATTGACAAAAATGGCTGCTTGGTGTCTTTTGTTTTCCGTAAAGATTACACCGCCGATAAGGAAAACAAGCTGGCACTTATGGACAGCGAGAAACGTTACGTTGTGGGCGCGGGCGTAAATACACATGACTACGCAGAGCGCATTCCCGCGTTGGTTGAAGCCGGTGCGGACGTGCTGTGTATAGACTCCTCCGAAGGTTTTAACGATTGGCAAAAAGCAACCCTGGATTTTGTCCGGGAAAAATATGGCGACACCGTAAAAATTGGCGCGGGCAATGTTGTTTGCCGGGAAGGCTTCCGCCACTTGGCAAAATGCGGCGCAGACTTTGTAAAAGTTGGTATAGGCGGCGGCGCAATATGCATTACCCGTGAAGCTAAGGGCATTGGCCGCGGGCAAGCTACCGCGTTAATAGAAGTGGCCGCCGCCCGGGACGAATACTTTGAAGAAACAGGCATTTATGTGCCAATTTGCTCTGACGGCGGCATAGTTCATGATTATCACGTTACGATTGCCTTGGCAATGGGCGCGGATTTCTGTATGCAAGGCCGCTACTTTGCCCGCTTTGACGAGAGCCCCACAAACCGCGTAATGGTTGGCGGCAACTACATGAAAGAGTACTGGGGCGAAGGCACGGAACGTGCCCGCAACTGGCAGCGTTATGAAGGCGGTGGAGTATTGTCATTTGAAGAAGGCGTAGATGCATACGTACCTTACGCCGGCAGCTTGCGTGATAACCTGAATATTACCTTAAGCAAAATAAAAGCCACAATGTGTAACTGCGGCGCGATAGAAGTCAGCGATTTCCAAAAGAAAGCGCGGCTTACACGCATATCTCCGTCCAGCCTAATTGAAGGCGGTGCCCATGACGTATATTTAAAAGATACCTATGGCGCACAACGGTCATAGTCATTTCATGTCAAAAGCTCTGGCGGAAGCGCGCAGAGCTTTTGACAATGGCGAAGTACCAATCGGCTGTGTAATTGTACACAACGGGCAAGTAATAGGCTCTGCCGCAAACGAGAGGGCCGCCCGTAAAAATGTGCTGTACCACGCGGAAATTATGGCGATAGACCAAGCCTGCCAGGCCATTGGCGACTGGCGGCTGGAAGACTGCACTTTGTATGTAACCCTGGAACCATGCCCCATGTGCGCAGGGGCCATAGTCCAGGCAAGGATACCAACGGTAGTTTACGGGGCAAAAAGCCCCAAAGCCGGTTGCGCCGGGTCCATTTTGGACATTTTAAACGAGCCGCGCTTTAACCATAGAGTGGAAGTAATTGAAGGTGTACGCGAAGAAGAATGCGCGGTGTTAATGTCGGATTTTTTTACGCGGTTTCGTGGGTGAAATTCTTCCCCCGCTACCCCCTGATATCAGGGGGTAAGCCCGTATGCAAAATTAGCCCTTTCCACATCCCAATCCGACACGCCGTCGGGTATTACCCCTTCGTAGCACAGGAATCTTATTGTTTCGATATAGAAACACTGCCGTAAAATTTCATTAGGAATGCCTATGCTTTTCTCAAGGTAGTTAAACATAATTTCCGCGTTTTCGGGCTGCAGGCTGTCTTCGCAGCACTCTGCAAAAATAAACTGCCCGGTTTCAAATATCGGGTCGCCTGTGACGCCTTTCGGGTCGATAAGCTTGTATCCGTCGTTAACGCTAACAATATTCGCGCCAAATATGTCTATGTGCAGCAGCATTTGCCGGTTGTATTTTTCACATATTTCAAGATAGATTTTTTCCGCGTTTTTCATATGCGCATCCAGCCCTTTTAAATCACGGGTGGTGTTGGTGCATTTTTTTGCTGTATCGCAAATCCATTTTGTGTATGAAGGGTATATTTCCGGGTTGCCGGGCTTTATATGCAGCCCGCTGTACAACCGGGAAAAAACCTCCAGCCTTTTTTCAAGAGAGGGCTCTTTACTCAGCATTATACCGGGGATGCAGCGTTCGATAAGCATGGCTTTCTTTCGGCTTGCTATGTGGATGTCACACTCATACACTTTTACATACTTTCTGCCGTCATATTCACGCAAGACATTGTACTCGCCTACAAACTCTGTATCTTGATCGTTGCCGCCCAGTTTTAACACGCAATCGCCGTATATCTTGGATTTGCAGAAAAATATGGCGTTAATCGAGTAATATTCGTGAAACGTAATGTCCGTGAGCTTCCATTTTTCCGAGTACGTTTTTATATCGTCTAATACTTTTTGGTAAAATTTATTACCCCAGCATTCGACGAAGTTATTTATTTGCGTGTTTGTTAACTTAAAATCCATTGAAGTTTTACTCCTCGTTTGCAACCTTTAACCCGTCACGGATTTCTATTATGATTTCCGCGTGTTTGGCAAGTTCCCTATTATGGGTGACGATAACAATTGTTTTTCCTGTTTTGTGGACGCCTAAAATATACTCCAGCACCTCTTGTTCGGAAGTTGAATCTAAGTTACCGGTAGGCTCGTCCATAAGCAATATTGGCGGGTCATTGGCCAATGCTCTGGCAACGGCAACCCGCTGAACCTGCCCGCCGGAAAGCTCGCTTGGCTTAGAGTCTGCCTTGTTCCGCAGGCCAACAATGTCCAGTAACTCAAGTGCCCGCTTTTTTGTATCACCACCGTGGGGCTTACCCGGGGCAAACATCATGGCAGTTTGAATATTTTCAAGGGCTGTAAGGTTGTCCAACAGGTTAAACGATTGGAATACAAAGCCTATTTTTTCGCCCCTAATTTCAGAAAGTTTGTTGTCACTTAGCCGTGAAATATCTGTGTTGTCTATTATTACGCTGCCTTTGGTGGGTTTGTCTAAGCCGCCGATTAACTGTAGCAGCGTACTTTTCCCATGGCCGGAAGGCCCCACTATACAGCATAGTGAACCCCGTGGTATTTCCAGGCTAACGCCCCTTAGCGCATGTGTTTTCGCTTTCTTACCGGAACCGTAAATTTTCTCCAGGTTTTCCGTTTTAATTACCCAATCACACATTTCTTATGGCCTCCATTGGCGTTAATCTTGAAGCCTTCCACGCAGGATATAAACCGGAAACTATTGAAATCAAAATGGAAATCCCAAGGACAATTAGCACGAGTGAAACCGACAGAGTCACTGCTGTTTCCGGCGCGCCAAGTACGTCCACAAACTGATTTTGCTGTATAATTGGTGCCGCGAACCTTGAAATTACAAACCCGGCTACAAGGCCTGACAGCCCGCCAAACAGGCCGTACAAACCGGATTCCATTACAAATATCTGAAAAATTGCCCTGCTCTTGCTGCCCATGGCCCGCAAAATGCCAATTTCCCGGCGGCGTTCGTAAATGGCAGTCATCATCGTGTTAATTATGCCAAATGCCGCGGCAATTAACGCAACCCCGGCAATAAGCTGCAGAGTTACGTTAACAGAGCCTAAAATTACTAAAACCGACCCAAGAAGTTCGTCATCTGTTGCAACGGTTACATTGGCAAAATCCAAAATAGTGGCCGCGTAATATTGGACCCTTGTTACATCGTCTACAGTTACGGCAATAAAGGATACATAATCGCCCAAACCATAAATATGCTGTATAACGTTAAGCGGCATAAAAACCGTGGCATCATCGTTACTGGAAGTATTGTTTAAAACCGCGGCAATTGGGAAGTTTACGCCACGGAAAGTCAACGTATCCCCTACTTCCAGGTTAAACCTGTTTGCAACGCCCGCGCCTATAACAACGCTTTCGTCATAGTTTGAAAAATACGCGCCGGATTGTACGGTCCAATTCCTATGCTCCTTCATTTCCCACGGCAAAATCCCGGTAAGGGTAACCAGTGTTTCCTGAATAGATGCGCCAATTGTTAAATAAGGTACAGCCGCCGTAACCCCGTCAAGTGCGGCTATTTGATGCACAACTTCCCGGGGAATGGCTTCGGGCATCTGGTCGCCCGTCAGTACCGACATCATAACAAAAGGACAGTTTGTTCTGGACATAACAATCAAATGGGCTCCAAGGGCATCTGCCTGAAGGGTTACTTCATCACGCAGGTTATCCCCCATAGACAACAGTGCCACAAATGAGGCCATGCCAATGGTTATGCCCAACAAAGTGAATATAAAACGCCCGGGGCGACGGAACATATTCCGCGACACAAGTTTAAATATATTCATTAATCGGCCACCTCGAAACGTGTAGCGATTAAATGGGGGCCGCAGCAGCTTCTGTAGTTCATTTGGCCGGTGGCAATTATAACTGTGCCCATGGCCGGTAATGCCTGGCTTCCCCTGTAATCTATGGGGATCTCAAACTCGCCCGCATCGTCGTACAAAGAAAAATTAAACCTGCCATAGTCGCCGACGGTGCCACGAATCGAAACATCTCCGGAAAAGGACATAGGGTCGGGCATCATTTGGCTGGGGGTTAGGTAATCTTGGACAGCCGAATCGTCTCCGTTACAACCGGTAAAGGTTACGACGATTAACAGCATTATTAACAACGGAGCGATTTTGCGTAAATCAATTTTCATCAGAAGTTGCCATTTCTAATATCCGGTTGCTGCGCTGGATAAACTGCGTCATTTGCTCTGGTGAAAGGGGTTTGTGACTAAGCATTGCAAGGTCGTATAACTGCTGAGAAATAAGCTCTACATCGGGCTTACGGCTTTCGTCATTTTGGATTGTAAGCAAATTTTTCACCAGGCTGTTATTGCTGTTTAATACCAGCGTTAACTCTTCCTCAAACATACCGGGCGGCAGTTGGCCGCCGCCAAACATTTTGCTCATTTCCTGCATACGGCGGGATTGTTCAGAAAGCAAAATAACGGAAGATATTTCTGCGGATTTTAGCGGCTCAACTTGTACTTTCAGTTTTTCGTTGTGCAAAATTTCGCGAATTGCAGCCTCCAATCCTTCCGGCTGGGCATTATCTTCGTCGGATTCATTTTTCAGCGCGTCGGTGATGTCTGCGTCTATACGGTTGAACTTGATCTCCGGCTCATAAGTTTCCAAATAGCTGATGAACGGCGCGTCCAGGTTCGTGCTTAGCAGAACCGCGTCCAGCCCTTGGTCTTTAAACATTTGAATATATTGGGATTGCAACTGCTCGTTGGTTACATAGAAAACCGTCTTGCCTGTTTTATCGGCGTGTTCGTCTGTAAATTCCGTAAGGGTTACGTGTTTGCCGCTAACAGTTTTGTAAAGTACACTGCCCTTGATTTTTTCGTACAGATCACGCTCTTTTATGCAGCCGTACTTGATAAACGGAGCAATGTCGTCCCAGTAACCGTTGTAGGTTTCACGCTCTTTTTTGAACAAGCCGTTCAGCTTATCCGCTACTTTACGTGAAATATAGCCGGACATTTTTTTTACTGTTGCATCATTTTGTAAAAAGCTGCGGGATACGTTTAGAGGCAAGTCCGGGCAATCTATTACGCCTTTTAGCAGCAGCAAATATTCCGGGATAACTTCCTTGATGTTGTCCGCAACAAATACCTGGTTATTGAAAAGCTTTACTTGGCCTTCCATGTATTCCAGGTCGTGCTTCAGTTTTGGGAAGTACAGGATACCCTTTAAACGGAACGGATAATCCATGTTTAGGTGAATCCAGAAAAGCGGCTTGTTAAAGTCTGTAAAAACTTTGTGGTAGAAGGCTTTATACTCTTCATCTGTACACTCGTTGGCGGTTTTCAGCCATAAGGGCGAAGTGTCGTTAATTGGAGTTGGCTCTTTTGGTTCCGGGGCTTCTTCGCCTTCGATTACTTCCTCAACAACTTCCTCCTTCAATTCCTCTATGAAAACGGGAACCGGAACAAAGCCGCAGTATTTTATCAATATGGCGCGAAGCTTATAAACGTCAAGAAATTCTTCGCCGCTTTGGCTTACATGAAGGGTAATTTTTGTGCCGCGTGTGGTTTTGCCGCTGGCCTCCATTGTGTACTCTATGCCGCCTTCGCATTCCCATTTTGCGGCTGCTGCGCCCTCTTGGTAGGAAAGCGTGTCAATTTGCACCTTGTCGCTTACCATAAATGACGAGTAAAAGCCTAACCCAAAGTGGCCTATAATTTCCCCGGCGGAATCTGTTTGGTCCTTGTATTTTTCCAAGAAAGCAGACGCACCGGAAAAGGCTATTTGCGTAATATATTCCTTAACTTCGTCGGCGGTCATACCTATGCCGTTATCCTCGAAAATAAGCTGCTTGTTCTCTTTGTCTACCCATACGTGAACGGCGTACTGCTCGTGGGAATGGACACTTGCTTCGCCCATGTCAACGAGTTTTTTCAATTTTGTTATGGCATCCACACTATTGGAAACAAGTTCCCGCGCGAAGATGTCCATGTCCGAATAGAGCCATTTTTTGATAATTGGTAAAATGTTTTCGCTGTGAATTGATAGATTGCCTTTTTCCATTTTGGAAACCTCCTGAATTTGAAAATCTTAGCCCAGTACTTCCTTCATTTTCGCTAATGCTCCTGCAAGTGCCTCATCTGCTTTGGATGCGTCCTTACCGCCGGCCTGGGCATGATTTGGACGACCGCCGCCGCCGCCGCCGCATAAAGCAGCCGCTTCTTTTACGATGTTGCCTGCGTGTATGCCTGCCTTAACGGCGTCGTCTGTGGCACTTGCCAAAAATTGCGCCGCGCCGTCGGTGTTTACGCCGCAAAGCAGTAAGCAGCCGGATTTCATTTCCGCTTTTAGCTTATCACAAAGGGTGCGTAAGGCCTCAATGTCGTAGTTCTCAAGTTTTGCGGTTACTATGGTAAAGCCGTTTACAGCTTCAGCATTTTTGAGTAAATTTTCTACAACTTGGCCTTGCTCCTTGCCGGATTCCGCCGCTTGGGCTTTTGCCAGCTCTTTTTTTAGCTCTTTGTTTTCTGCCAAAAGGTTTTCGATTTTGCCGGTTAGCTCTCCCGGCTTCGCTTTGCAGATATCCGCTACATCTAATAGAGTTGCGGCTGTTTCGCGGAAATACTGCAGGGCAGTGTAGCCGGTAATTGCCTCTATGCGGCGTACGCCGGAAGCTATTCCGTTTTCGGAAAGCAGTTTAAACATGCCAATTTGCTGGGTGTTGGCCACATGGGTACCGCCGCACAACTCCACACTAAAGCCGCCCATTTTTACCATGCGCACCGTGTCGCCGTATTTTTCGCCAAACAGTGCGGTCGCACCTTGTTGACGGGCATCGTCGGGGGTTGTAATAACAATTTCTACAGGGTGGTTTGCCCATATTTGCTCGTTTACCAAGGTTTCAATTTTATCCTTTTCTTCCGCTGAAAGGGCAGAAAAATGCGTAAAGTCAAAACGCAGGCGGTCTGCACTTACTTCCGAACCGGCTTGCTCTACATGGTCGCCCACAACTTCCCGTAACGCTTTTTGTAAAAGATGCGTAGCGGAATGGTTGCACATGATGTTACGGCGGCGGTTTTCGTCAATTGTAACAGAAACTGTATCGCCAATTTTTACAGTGCCTTCCATTACTTTGCCCAAGTGGACAGTGTTGTTACCGGTTACGGTTATGCAATCGGAAATTTCTATAAGCGCACCGTCAAGTGTAAGTTTGCCGGAATCGCCTTTTTGTCCGCCGCCTGTGGCATAAAATGGCGTGCTGCTTAGCACAATAGACACTTCCTGGCCTGCTTTTGCTTCCTGCGCAACTTCATTATCCGCTATTAGCGCGATAATTTTTGTTGTGCAAGCAGTATGGTCGTACCCGCAAAATTCCGTAGGCAAGTTTGGCGGCAGCATGTTGTAAACCGTTTCGTCCGCACCCATGTAGGTGGATGTACCGCGGGCAGCGCGGGCGCGCTCTTTTTGCGCCTGCATTTCTGCCTGGAAGCCTTCTTCGTCCCAGGTAAGGCCTGCGTCTTCTAATAATTCGCGGGTCAGATCCGGCGGGAAGCCGAAAGTGTCGTACAGCTTGAATGCTTCCGAACCGCTTAAAGAGCTTTGTCCGGCAGATTTCAATGCGTCAACGTGTTTTTGTAAAAGGGTCATACCTGTATCCAGAGTTTTTAGAAACTGGCTTTCTTCGTTGCCAAGCACCTGTAAAATATGACTGGATTTTTCTACTAAACTAGGATACCCATGACCGTATGTGTCGATGGAGGCCTGCGCAATTTGGTTAACAAACTGTTCTAACCCTAACGATTTTCCATGCCTAACAGCACGGCGAAGCAAGCGGCGCAATACATATCCCCTGCCCTCATTTGACGGCAAAACCCCATCCGAGGCTAAAAATACAACGCTGCGCACATGGTCTGCAATAATGTTAACAGATACCCTTTGCTCTTTAGTTGGCGTACTAATTTTTGCCAATTCTAAAACTTTTGTACATAGGCCCTTTATATTGTCAATATCAGAAATGGAATCCACGTCTTGCATTACAATGGCCATACGCTCCAGCCCCATGCCGGTGTCTATCCCGGTATTTTTAAGGGGAATGTAGCTGCCGTCTTCAAGCTGCTCGAACTGGATAAATACCAAGTTCCAAATTTCCATGTAGCGGTCGCAATCACAGCCAAGTACACAGTCAGGCTTGCCACAGCCACGGTCCGCGCCGCGGTCAAAGTGAATTTCGGAACAGGGGCCGCAAGGGCCTATACCAAGACCCCAAAAATTTTCATCTTTACCGAAGCGGAAAATCTTTTCTTCCGGGATACCAACGACATCACGCCAAATTGCATAAGCTTCGTCATCTTCTTCGTATACGGAAATAAATAATTTTTCTACGGGGAGTTGTAACTCATTAATCAAAAATTCCCACGCCCAGGGGATTACTTCATTTTTAAAATAATCACCGAACGAAAAATTGCCCAACATTTCAAAAAATGAGCCGTACCGGGCTTTTTTTCCTACCTCGTCAATATCAACAGTGCGAATACATTTTTGACATGTTGTCACCCTGCTAGACGGAGGCTTTTCCTGTCCGGTGAAGTATGGCTTCATGGGGGCCATACCTGCCATTATAAAGAGTGAGCTCTTATCACCCTGCGGCACAAGCGGAAAACTTGGCAATAAAAAGTGCCCTTTTCCCACAAAAAAATCCAAGAATTTATCTCGGATTTGATTGACTGTAAGAAATTGCATATAAACATCACCTCTAAATTATTATTATACAAACTCGCCTTTATCAAAAAATACTTCTTCCGTGCCGTCTTCCTTTATGCCAACAATGCGCATGTCTGCTGTGCCAAACATAAAATCTACATGGATAAGGGAATCGTTTCCGCCCTTGGCAACCCGTTCTTCCAGTGTCAGTTCATTGCCGCCGGCCATGTTTTTAGGGTACGCTTTACCCAACGCCAGATGTGCAGATGCATTTTCATCAAACAATGTGTTATAAAACAATGTATTCATTTGGCCGATTGGTGAAGAATTTGCCACAATTGCCACCTCGCCCAAGCGAGCTGCGCCGTCGTCCATTTCAACTATGTTTTTCAAAATTTCCTGCCCTTTGTCGGCTTTATAGCTTACAACTTTACCGTCTTTAAATGTCATTTCAAAGCCTTCAATTAGGTTGCTCTGGTAAGAAAGCGGCATAGACGCAACTACTCTGCCTTCTGCTTTTTCCCGGTGAGGCATGGTGAAAATCTCTTCTGTTGGGATATTGGGGAAAAATGATACGCCGTCTTTTGCAACTTCACTGCCACCGGCCCATACATGGTCTTTAACCAGCCCAAGTGTAAGATCTGTACCTATTCCCGTGGTAAACCGAAGAGCGGCAAATTGCTGCTTGTTAAGATAATCTACACGTTTAATAAAATTTTTGTCATGAATTTCCCAATCCGCAACTGCGTTTTCGCCATCTGCGCGGGCTGCTTTTAAAATGTATTCCCATAGGCGTTCGGTTGCTTCGGCTTCCGGCAAATCTGGAAAAACCTTTGCTGCCCATTTGGGGGATGGGGTTGCTACAATAGACCAGCGTAAAGCGCCACTCATAGTTAAAGTAGAGTGTTCCTTTGTTGCTTGGTTTGCGACTTTAGAGAAACGGCGAAGTCTGTTAGGGTCTACACCCGCAAGATTATCCGGGTCAGATGAAAGAATATGCAGATAAACCGCACCTTTGTCATCCTGTTCCTTATACTTTTGAACACGCCACTGAGGAAACTCATCGAAAACTTCATCTGCGCCGCGTAAATACAGCGCACGGCCGGATGTTTCGTCCGACCAGTCTATGCGAACTTCTGACGCGCCTGCGTCGTAGGCGGCATCACGAACCAAACGCCCAAATGGTGCGTTGTCTACCGAACAGCTGATTACTACAAGCTGCCCTTTTTGCACATTTCCGCCTGCGCGTACTAATAATTCCGCGTACTTCTTCAAACCTGTTTCATTCATTGTAATTTCTCCTTTTTTATTTTAATTCATAATTAATGAATATGTTATTTCAACAACTATATCATTTTCAACAAAAAACGACAACATTGTTCTTCCTCTTGTAAAGGTTCGTATATTAAAATCTTGTTCATAGTCGCTGCCATAAGTATCAACAACTTTATTCCAGCTGTCACCCAAACGAATGCCGTTGCGGGTAGTAACGCTGTCATCTCTAAAATTGATAACCTGAATAAAATCATCGTCGCCAATAGGGTAGGTATGAATGTTTATAGCACCAAAACCAAAAATACGGTCGTATCCCTCGAAGGCACAAGACGGAGTTTGACGGATACCAATTGGCTCGCCCAATACATCCAGCACTTCTGCCATGTTTTGGTTTAGCGAAATTACAGTTTCACGAAAGAAAAAATCGAATTCTTCACTGTTACCCAAGGCTTCCTCTGCCGTAGGGTTTTCTGTGGGGGATTCATCTACGTGATTAATTGTAGTGTTTGTATTTACTGTATCGTTGTCAGAACCGCAGGCGGCTAACAAAAATATTATTACCCCGCCCAGCAAACACATTAAAATTTTGTTCATTTTGTTCTCCTTTATTCAGCCCTAAAGTTCTGTATAGTTCCATATCTTTCAATTTCTGCAAGCTGCCGGGCAATTACGCGGTGGTAAAGTTCAGTTGTCTCTGCCCATCTCACATATTGCGGCGTTAATATAATGGGGAATACGCAGCCCTCAGGTCTTTCAAACTCTTTTCTGATATTATGCAAGTCAAACTCATTCACCAATATTTCACCAAAAAATCTGGTAGTTTTTTCTGCGCCAAATACGTTTAATGTATACCCATAATCGAATGTGTGTTTAGAAAAGTCCAGTCCTATGTCATAAATATATTCTAATAGGTTGACATAAAGCAAGTTATTTTTTTCCGCAAAGTTAACTATTTGCTCGTTCCACTGTACAGGCCAGTGGGGGTACAGCGTGGGAGCTTTAACAAGAACCAGCGGAATGTCGTTATACGCCGCAAGATTTGTGATGCGTTGTAAGTAGTAAACAGCTTTTTCGCCAAAGTCGTAATTTGCCCTGCGCAAAGGCGGTGGGCTGAAATCTGACGGCGGCCTGATTCCGCTGTTTATCATAAACCCGTTAACAGTAACTTGCGGCCTGCGGAAAAAGTAACGGAAATCCTCTGTACCTATTTCTTGCCACCTGTCTTTAAACCGCAGCAGCGGGAAAACGTATGACAGAAAATCTTCTTCCTCTGTACGGGAAGCCTGAATAGCCCGGATTTTTGACCGTGACCATCGCATTCCGCCAAGTGTAAGCCGGTTATACGCTTCGCTTTGCGGTTCACCGTACTGCATGGCAAGTACACTAAATACAATAACATCCGGACGCTCTAACCGCAAGGTTTCTTCCAACAAATAGTAAGACTGCCAAACCAGCTGCTGGGCACTGCCCCGCACAAAAGACGTAACGCCAAACTCTTCCCATAATACAACAGGTGAAAATGTAGCAAAAACTTCGCAATCCCCAATAAAAATAATGTTATGATCTTTAGCGGATGCGTAGTATTCGCTAATCATGTTCCCGTGAAACAACTCTGTGGCATACTTTGGTACAAGAAGCCGTTGCAAAAATAAAAATACCAAAGCAAACACGAAAGCAGCTGTTGCACATCTTTTAATTCTTTCCCGTCTCATAATCTCCACCGTTAAAATTGATTATAAATAAATTGGCGGGCATCATATCCAATGCCGTACGCCCCTAAAATTATTACCATAAGCAAAATTATTCCGAATATTACATACCCGGTGCGCCAGCTGTACGTTGCGATACGGTCACGGAAATCAACTTCGCCGCGGCCAAGGTAACTAACCCAAAACAGAACCAACAGCCCTGCCCCGGCACTGATGTAGGCCGAATATTCCAGTCCTAAATCTGAAACACCTCTGTATAAAAACCCGCTTAAATCGAAATCTGTAAAAACGGACAGCATCATGCGTAAAGTGTTCCCTACCCCAACATAAATATCAAAGGAGCGGATCATATTCATAAGCCAAAATGTGCGGAATATTTGGAAGCAGCGGTAAACCCAAAATTTTTCTGCCCACGGAAATTTAGTGTGAAACTTTTTGTACAGCGGCTGAAACTCTAATGAAATTGCAATAACAATACCATTGGCCATACCCCAGGCAATAAAATTCCAGGTGGCCCCGTGCCAAAGCCCCGTTAAAAACCACACGAACTGCAGCGACACATGAAGGGGCATACGCTTGCCTATAAAATCTCCAAATATTCTTCGTGCAAATTTTGTAAAGCGCAGCATAGACTTGCCTACGGACATTGGATAAAAAACATAATCCCTGAACCAGGTGTACATTGTTATGTGCCACCGCTGCCAGTATTCCTGAATAGACCTGGCGTAAAACGGACGTTTGAAGTTTTCCGCAAGTTTTATGCCAAACATTTCTGCGATACCTATTGTAATATCCAAACCGCCGGTAAAGTCGCAGAAAAGGATAATTGCGTACAGCCCAATACTAAAAAGATAATATGCGCCGCGATATTCTGCAGGGGTTGCGGTAAGTGTTTCCAGTGCAGGCCAAAGCCTGTCGGCAATTACTAATTTCTTAAAAAAACCTATTAAAATCCGCTGCGCCCCGCGCCAAAAGCTATGCCAGCGTAAAGGGTCGCCATTGTAAAGTGTTTGAGACAACTCGCCAAAACGGCTGATAGGGCCTTGAATTATTTGCGGGAAGAAGGATGTAAAAAGCGCGAGTTTAAACAGGTTGGTTTCAGGCTTTACTTTTTCGCGGTAAACATCAATTAAATACCCCATGGTTTGAAAGGTATAAAATGAAATACCCATTGGTAAAGCGAAGTGCATAAAAGTAAAACGTGTACCGCTGCCTGCCCATTGCAGCAACGCATTTGTATTTCCAATTGCAAAATCGGCGTACTTAACAACCGATAAAATACCAAAATTGAAAACCAGCCCTGCAATAAACCACTTTTTACATGCAGATTTCGTTTTTAACCTAAATACTTTCTTCACTTCTTTATCATCTGTACTTGCAGCAAATTCATCCCGCTTAGCAACCAAGCTCTTGATGCGTATTGTACAAAAGAAAGTTGTCACAATTGTAGCACAAATATAAACTAAAAAGCTATGCCCGGCAAAACCGTAAAAGGTCATAGAACCCGCCAGTAATACAAACCAGCGGTGCTTTTGGGGAAACAGCTGGTACAATACAAACAGTACAGCCAAAAACATTAAGAAATTTGTAGATGTGAACAGCATACAAAATTACTCCTGTGATAGAAAATGCCTTGCCCGATTAATATTGTTGTGTTAAAAATTAAGTATAAAATATATCCACAGAATTATACCACATAAAATGTATTTTGTGACAAATTCCTATGAAAATAATAGCGATACCCCCTGATATCACATTTGTCAATGTGATATCAGGGGGTAAAAGCCGAAAAAATCAGGAGCGAATAAATGCAAATTTTATTAACTGTAGCCTACGACGGAACAAATTATGCGGGCTGGCAGCGGCAGGAAAATGCCGTGGCAGTCCAGCAGAAGCTGGAAGAAGCTCTTTCAATATTGCTAAACCGTCCCGTTCAAGTGCGCAGCGCAAGCCGTACAGATGCAGGTGTACATGCCCAGGGCCAGCGGGTTTGTTTTACCGCGCCGGATTTACGTGTGCCGTTAGATAAACTTCCCATGGTACTTGTTGGGCTTTTGCCGCCGGATATTTCTGTTACGGCAGCAATTGCTGTACCGGAGGGTTTTAACCCGCGTTTTGACGCACAGCACAAAACCTACGCCTATAGCGTTTACAATGCCCCCTGCCCCAATCCGCTTTTATCTCGGTACAGCGCGTTTGTTCCTCAAGCCCTTAATGTTGCTGAAATGCAAAAAGCCGCTAAAGTTTTCGTAGGGCGGCATAATTTTGTGGCGTTTTGCGCCACAGGCTCAAGTGCGAAAACAACAGTGCGTGAAATTTATTGTTGCAGTGTGGAAAAGCATACAAATAATATTATAACTTTAACTGTAACGGGCAACGCGTTTTTGTATAATATGGTACGGATACTCGCGGGAACGCTGGTGTATGTAGGGATGGGTAAGATTTCATCTACCGATATTTTGGCGATAATTGCTTCCAAAGACAGGAAACGTGCCGGTAAAACTATGCCGCCGGAAGGACTTGTTTTATTAAATGTCGCGTATTTTCTGGACAAACTGCCGTTAGTGCGATAAAATTCCAACAATGAAAACATAAGGAGTGTTCAATATGGCATTAATAGACGCATGGAAACGCATCGCTTTTGACGTACAGAATCAACCTGTAAAACATGTATGGGACGATTATCTGGCAAAGGAAAAAGCCGTGTACGTAAATCTTCTAAGAACAAAAACCAACCGTATCGAAGGCACAATTGCGGAACTTGCGGAAAAATTCCGCTTTACCCTGCCCCAAACTGCCGCATTTTTTGACGGTATCCACGAATGTGTGGACAACTTGCCGCCGGTGGATGAAATTGAAGAAGACACCGCAATTGCAATAGACATCGAGTTCGACAGGCTTTACAAACAAATGGTTGAGTATAAGGCGGACGCCCTTTACAACCTGCCGGAATGGGATAATATTTACACGAAAGATGAGCAAAAAGAACTATACCTAGAGCAAAAACGCTCTCATACCATTGTGCGCAACGAAGCCAAAGTTGGCCGCAACGACCCTTGCCCATGCGGCAGCGGGAAAAAATATAAAAAATGCTGTGGTTTAGCCGGGTAATTTATGGTTGACAGCATTTCCAAAGCCGCAAATATAATCAAAGACGGCGGTATAGTGGCTTTCCCTACAGAAACGGTATATGGCCTAGGGGCGGATGCGTTTAATGCCGCTGCCGTAAAGCGGGTTTATTCCGCAAAAGGCCGCCCAGTGGACAATCCGCTTATTCTTCATGTGGCAAATCTCGAACAATTTTTGGAACTGGTGGAACCGCCGCCGGAATACGCTCTGGCACTGGCTAAGGCTTATTGGCCCGGGCCGCTTACATTAATTGCGAAAAAGAAGTACCACCTGCCAAGTTGGGTTGGCGGGCACCCGCAAAATTCCACAAATACAGTTGGTGTCAGGGTTCCAAACCACCCTGCGGCACTGGCATTTTTGGAAGCTGTGGGCAGCCCCATAGCCGCCCCAAGTGCGAATAAATCCGGCCGCCCAAGTCCAACTTCCGCAAAGCATGTCACCGACGACTTTTCTGCAACAGGGGAAATTGACATCGTATTGGACGGAAATATTTCAAATGTAGGGCTTGAGTCTACGGTAGTTGACGTTACCGGCCAAACCCCGGTAATTTTGCGCCCCGGGGCAATTACCCGTGAAATGATTCATGAAGTTACGCAATTACAGTCGGACAAAGCAGCTCACACAGATGCCCCCCGCTCCCCCGGCATGAAGTACAGGCACTACGCCCCAAAAGCGCCAATGACAATACTTCAAGGGGGTTCCCATGCCGTGGCCACACACATAATACTGGAATGCGAAGCAAGGCCGGAGCAATTATTAGGCGCGTATGTAACGGAAGCAGTTAAAAATATTATCGCGGGCAATCCCTCTCCAAACATAAAATACATTATTTTAAGCGATAACCCGGAAACCGCCGCGCAAAATTTATTTGCAGATTTCCGCCAATTTGACAAACTAAATGTATCTGCAATATATGCGGAAGCAGTTGCCGAAACCGGCCTTGGCACGGCAATTATGGATAGGATGAAGAAAGCAGCTGACGGCAATATTTTAAATGTAGGGGCGGTTACCAACCGTCCGAATTAAAGGGGAATGGTAAATGTCTAATCCTACCATTGTTTTTGTTTGCACAGGAAATACCTGCCGCAGTCCAATGGCTGCCGCCCTTGCAGCATCAATATTCCAAGAAAATAACTTAGCTGTTAATGTGCTTTCCGCTGGGGTTGCCGCCGATACGGGCTCACCGGCAAGTAAGAATGCGGTAAAGGTAATGGGTGACGAAGGCATAGACTTACAGCCCCACCGTTCCACTCAAATTTCCCGGGAAATTTTACAGAATGCAAGTTTAGTTTTAACCATGACTGCCGGGCATTTATATTCCATAAACAATATCTGCCCCCGGGCAAAAGTGTTCACCTTGGGTGAATACGCGGGTAAAAGCTGTGACGTTTCCGACCCATATGGCGGAAATTTAGAGACATACCGCCAATGCGCGGCACAAATAAAGCAGTTGATTGTTCAATCAATTACAAAACTTAAGGAGGATTTATGGAAAGCTTAGACGCTGTTATCAAGAAAAGATTGCACGTAAACGCTCATCCGCTGGTAAGCAGCAAAATGACCATGATCAGGAACAAAGAGACCGGGAGCAAAGAATTTCGTGAAATTGTAGGTGAAATTGCTGCGTTTATCGCATATGAAGCTACACGCGAAACTGCGCTTATCGGTAAAACAGTTGAAACTCCCGTTGGTATTGCCGAAGGCTGGGAATGCGCAAGGAAGTTTGGACTTGTACCAATATTACGTGCAGGGCTTGGAATGGTAGAAGGCATTTCTAACTTGATTCCTACGGCTAAAGTCGGACACATTGGCGTTTACCGTAACCCCGAAACTCTTCAGCCCGTAGAGTATTACTGCAAACTTCCACCCGACATTAAAGACAGTGAAATTCTTCTGTTGGATCCTATGCTTGCCACAGGGCGCACTGCGGAACAAAGTATCAGATACTTAAAAAGCGCAGGCGCGGTTCATATAAAATTCCTATGCCTTGTTGCCGTTGCAGAAGGCGTTGAAGAGGTACTTAAAAACCACCCGGATGTAGACATTTATACAGCTGCCTACGATGAAAAACTAAATAGTCACGGATACATTGTTCCGGGTTTAGGTGATGCCGGGGACAGATTATTTGGCACAAGATAACGGAGGTTATTAATGAAAACGTACTACGTCACCACACCAATTTATTACCTTAACGCCGACTTGCATATTGGCCACATTTACACCACTGTAGCGGCTGATGTTATGGCACGTTACAAAAAAGCATGCGGGTACGATGTTAAATTTCTTACTGGTGCGGACGAACACGGGCAAAAAGTAGAGCTTTCTGCCAAAGAGGCCGGCCTAACCCCTCAAGAATTTGTAGACGGCCTGATGGAACGCCATGTTACCATACTAAAACTAATGGATTTCCAATACGATTTTTACCAACGTACAACCAACGAGGCCCACATGGCCGGTATCAAAAAAATCTTTAAGAAATTGTTCGACCAAGGGGATATTTACAAAGGCAGTTACGAAGGCCTTTATTGCACCCCCTGTGAAACATTTTTTTCCGAACGTCAGATTGAAAACAACAAATGCCCGGACTGCGGCAGGGCTGTAAGCCCAATTAGCGAAGAGGCCTATTTCTTCCGTATGTCAAAGTATCAGGACGCACTGCTGGCCCACTATGATGCCAACCCGGAATTTATAATGCCCCTGTCCCGCCGCAACGAGATGGTCAACAATTTTATAAAACCGGGTTTGGAAGATTTGTGCGTATCCCGTACCACTTTCACTTGGGGTGTGCCTGTGGATTTTGACCCGGGCCATGTTGTGTATGTTTGGGTAGACGCGTTGCCAAACTACATTACCGCCCTTGGCTATATGTCCGATGATGACACGATGTACAAAAAATATTGGCCTGCAGACTTGCATCTTATGGGTAAAGATATTGTACGGTTTCACTCAATTATTTGGCCTTGCATATTAATGGCACTTGGGGAGCCGCTGCCTAAGCAGGTTTTTGCCCACGGCTGGCTGCAATACGAAGGTCAAAAAATGAGTAAATCCTTGGGCAACGTTGTAGACCCTCATGTTTTGGTAAACCAATACGGGGTGGACGCAATCCGCTACTTTTTACTGCGCGAATTTACATTTGGCCCTGACGGAAATTTTAGTCAAGACGCCCTGATTACCCGCTATAATGCGGATCTTGCCAACGATTTAGGCAATTTACTGTCACGTACAATTGGCATGGTGGACAAATACTTTGGCGGAACATTGCCGGACTTGCCGGAATCACCAACAGCCTTCGACGCAGAGTTAAAAGAAATGGCAGCCTCTGTGGTTGGCAAAGTAGAAGAAAAAATGGACAAGTTGGCATTTTCTGAAGCATTGAACGAAACATGGAACCTGGTGCGCCGTGCTAATAAATATATTGACGAAACCGCGCCGTGGGTATTGGCCAAAGATGAAAGCAAAAATACCGAACTTGCAACTGTATTGTACAATCTGGCAGAAGTTCTGCGGATTTTGGCCGTTGCTGTTGGTCCGGTAATGCCAAACACACCGGATATAATTTACGACCAGCTTAATATTGCAGGCTCAAGCTTAAAAACTTGGGAGTCTGCCAAGCAGTTCGGCTTGCTGGACCGTAAGCTGCATGTAACCAAAGGACCTGCCGCATTCCCGCGTATAGAGAAGGATAAAATATGATTAAGATAGTTGATTCCCACGCCCATTACGAGAATAAACGGTTTAGTAAAGATCGGGACGAGCTTTTAAATGCCATGCCCGGCTATGGCGTGGACATGATAATAAATATAGGCAGCGATTTGCCTACATCCAAAGCTTCTATCAATTTGGCAGAAAATTTTTCGCATGTTTATGCCACGGTTGGTGTCCATCCACATGAAAGCAAAACACTTACGTTCGCACATCTGGAAGAGTTAAGACGCCTTTGCTCTCATGAAAAAGTTGTGGCCGTTGGTGAAATAGGGCTGGACTTTTTTTACGAGTATTCTCCGCAGCTTGTACAACGGCACTGGTTTAAGCAGCAGTTAAAGCTGGCCCGGGAGGTTGGCCTGCCCGTCGTAATTCACTCCCGTGAAGCAGACAAGGTCGTGTTTGACATTATTGCCGAAAGCTCTGTTCGAAAGGGCGTAATCCATTGCTTCCCCGGTGACGCCGACCTGGCAAAAGTGTATGTGGACATGGGTTTTTATATTGGTGTCGGCGGCGTTGTTACCTATGATGAAACAGGGCTGCTGCAATCTGCTGTTGATGCAACTCCGCTGGAACGTATTTTGCTGGAAACAGACGCGCCGTATTTATCGCCTGCCCCATTCCGCAATATGCGTAACGAGTCGCAATATTTAGTGCATGTAGCAGAGGAAATTGCGAAAATTAAAGGTGTAAGTGTAGAGACTGTGTATAAGCAGACAAGTGAGAATGCCAGAAATTTATTTTTTGAAAGGAGCAGCTCAATTGAATAAAGACATGAACAAGTACGGCTTCAATTTCCTGTGGATGTTTTCCAAGTACAACGAAGACACCCCGCCACTGGCTCCGGCACTGGACGAACTGGATTTTATTGCAGAATACGGCTTCAACTTTGTACGTATTCCAACAGACTACCGCTTTTGGACAAAGGGCTTTGATTATAAAAACCCGGACGAAAGCATTTTTGAAAAATACATCGATAAATACCTGGAAGAATGCATTAAGCGCGGCCTTCACATGAGCTTAAATATACACCGTGCGCCGGGTTACTGTATTAACAGAAATGACTTGGAAAAACACAACCTGTGGACAGACGAAGAGGCTCAGGACGGCTTCAAATTCTTATGGGAATATTTTGCGAAACGTTATAAAGGCATTTCTAACGGGCAGTTGAGTTTCGATTTACTGAACGAGCCCCCAAGCGTTGGCGAATATAGCTGCACACGCGAAAACCATGCAAGCGTAATGCGCAGTACAATAGCCGCAATCCGTGCAATTGACCCCGGCAGGGAAATTGTATTGGACGGAATGGGCGGCGGACACTTGGCAATTCCAGAGTTAGCAGACACAGGTGCAATCCATAGCGGCAGAGGCTACACCCCATTTGAGGTAAGCCACTACAAGGCAGGTTGGGTAGACGGTTGGGAAGATATGAAAATGCCGGAATATCCGGGTACAATCTGGGATAAGTATTGGGACCGCCAAGCCTTAGTGGAAGCATATAAAGAATGGCGCGATGTAGAGGCAAAAGGCGTAAAAATCCATATGGGTGAATTTGGCTGTTACAACAAAACACCGAATGATATGGCCGTGCGCTGGTTAACAGACCTTATGTCTGTTTGGCAGGAATTTGGCTGGGGATACGCAATGTGGAATTTTAAAGGCCCGTTTGGCATAGTTGACCATGGCCGCGAGGGTGCAAGATACGAAAAAATTAAAGGTTTTAATGTAGACCGCGATCTTTTGGATTTGATGCTAAACTGCAGGGTGTAGGCTATGAAAAAAGTTCTGTTTAAAGCCGACAAAAATATTTACAAAGCAAATTTACACTGCCATACCACAGTTTCTGACGGTGAATGGACACCGGAAAAGACGAAAGAAATGTACAAAGCCAAAGGGTACAGCGTTATTGCTTTTTCCGACCATAACAAGTTAGTAAACCATTCATATTTAAACGATGACATGTTTCTGGCTATAAACTCTTGCGAAGTTGATATTGGGCAAAGCCTGCCGGGTCAGCCGTTTTCAAAAAAACGGGTTTATCATTTTATTTTATTCTCGCCGGATCCAAACGCCTGCGAAACACCGCAGCTTATGGGCATGGATTATGACGATATTGATGCGATAAACCAATACATCAAGGATAGAGCCGACGAGGGCTTTCTAGTATGCTACAACCATCCTTATTGGTCTTTGCAGACCTATGATGAGTACAGCAAGCTAAAGGGTTGCTTCGCGATGGAGATTTACAACCATGGCTGTGCTGTGTTCGACGGGAATTGTAGTTACAGCCCCCAGGTTTACGACGAAATGCTTCGCTGCGGAAACAAAATATTTTGCCTTTCCACAGACGATAACCACAATCGCCATCCTGCAGAGGGCCTCAATAACGACTCTTTTGGCGGCTTTGTTATGATAAACAGCCCAAGCCTGGGTTACAGCGATATATTTAACGCCTTAAAGCAAGGTGATTTTTATTCCAGCCAAGGCCCCGAAATTTATGAAATATTTATCCAAGATGGGGTACTTAACGTTAAATGTTCCGATGCATGCCAAGTTATCGTATATACGGATGACAGGACGTGCCATATTGAAAAAGGCGAGGCTTTGAACGAAGTGGGATTTGTCCTTAACGGAAATGAAAAATATATACGTGTGATGTGCCGCGATAAGGAAGGTTTAGACGCAAATTCTAATGCATATTGGTTGTAACTGAATTGTTTAATAAAGGCCGCTGTAATTCCAGCGGCTTTTGTAGTTTTTTCCTAATCCCCTTCCAATTATGTCAATTTGCGTATATACTGTACATATTAATGCGATTCACAAAGGGGTGTCTTATCTATGTCGCAAGGAAAAACCGAAAATTCTTATCGTCTTATTGCACAAAACAAAAAAGCATATCACGATTATTTCATAGAAGAAACTTTTCAAGCCGGTGTTTCTCTTGTAGGGACCGAAGTAAAATCACTGCGAGAAGGGCGTTGTAACTTGAAGGAAAGCTATATTCGCATAGAAGGCAATTCTGCATTTATCGAAGGAATGCACATTAGCCCCTACTCTCACGGGAATATATTCAACAAAGACCCGCTGCGGAAACGGCGTTTGCTTCTGCACCGCAGGGAAATAAACAAGCTGCGTGCGGCAATAAGCCGTGAAGGGTTTACTATTGTACCGTTAAAGGTATATTTTTCTCGTTCATATGTAAAACTTGATATAGCTCTTGCAAAAGGTAAAAAACTTTACGACAAACGGGAAGCAATAGCAAAGAAAGACCATGAGAGGTCGATTCAAAGAGAATTCGCAGGACGAAACTAAATAAAAAGGAGCAAGGATAATGCTTAGTACAGACATTGGAATTGATTTGGGAACAGCCTCTGTTTTAGTATATGTAAAAGGCCAGGGAACAGTGTTGCAAGAGCCTTCTGTAGTAGCAATTAACAAAGATAAAAATGACGAAATACTTGCCGTTGGCCAAGAGGCCCGCAATATGCTGGGGCGTACACCGGGCAATATTGTGGCTATACGCCCAATGCGGGAAGGTGTTATTTCCGATTACCGTATAACCCAAAAAATGTTGGAATATTTTATAAGAAAAGCCATTGGGCGGCCACTGCGCAAACCGCGCATAGCTATTTGTGTGCCGTCAAACGTAACCGGTGTGGAACGCCGTGCTGTAGAGGAAGCGGCCAAAAATGCCGGTGCCCGCCAGGTTTTTGTTATTGAGGAACCTATTGCTGCTGCAATTGGTGCCGGAATAGATATAGAGCGCGCTTGCGGCAGTATGATTGTTGACATTGGCGGCGGTACAACAGATGTTGCTGTAATTTCCTTGGGCGGCACCGTGGAAAGTACTTCAATTAAAGTTGCGGGCGACAATTTTGATGAAGCGATTATCCGCTACATGCGAAAAAAACATAATATTTTAATTGGCGAACGTTCTGCAGAAGATTTGAAAGTAAATATTGGTACCGCGTTTCCGCGTACAACAAGTGTAACAATGGATGTGCGCGGCCGCAATTTGGTTTCCGGGCTTCCAAAAACCATAACTGTCACTTCGGAAGAAATGGAAGAGGCACTGCACGAATCTGTAACCAATATTGTTGAAGCCGTTCATATGGTTTTGGAGCGCACCCCGCCAGAGTTGGCTGCGGATATTTTTGACCGCGGAATAGTTATGACCGGCGGAGGAAGTCTTCTTTACGGTTTAAACAGGCTTATCAGCCAGCGGACCGGCATTAATACAATTATTGCCGAAGATGCCATTTCGTGTGTTGCTGTAGGAACGGGTAAATTTATCGAGTACGTATCGTTGGGCAGAGTAAACACGACAGATTACACCCCCACAAGGTAAACAGGATGGCATTTCCACTTACACACTTATGTGTGGCATACAAAGTTCTTGAAACACTCCCTTCACCTGCCCCCGAACTTTTTATGCTGGGGTCAATTGCGCCGGACGCGGTTCATTTCCGTGCAGAATTTTTAAACGCGACACAGTCCAATATTGGTCCTGCAAAAAAGATTACCCACCTTTGCCCGGTTAGCGAAGAAAGATGGGGCAGAGTTACTGACGTTGACGGCTGGAAAAACTGTGTCAGGTCTTTTTTGCGTACCAACCCCGGCAACCCGCTGGCTGCAGGCTATGCAGTACATGTACTTACGGATATTTATAACCACATTAGCATATGGGAGAACTTTGTTACTAACCACCCGGAAGAAGCCGCGAAAGGCTACGCAAGCGAATACTACAAAGATTTGCGCACTATTGATTTGCGGATATACAATGAATTTTATAAAGGCAGCGAAATTGAAAGGCTGTTGCGAAACTCTGCCCCGCAGGATATGCCGGGGCTGGTGACAGCGGAAGAATTACTTGCAGGCCGTGACAGCTTGCTTTCCGCATTTTATGCCAACGCGGATGGAACCGTTGATACAAGCAGTTGTTTTTTTGTTACTTACCAGCAAACCCTTGAGTTTATTAACGACGCGGCGGCGTTTTGTATAAAAATAATAGGTGATGTGTATGAGCAAGCAATTGATGATGTACGGAGCGGATGTACAGCTTGAAAGACTGACAAAACTTGGCGACCCGCTTCAAAAGCTAAATGAGGCAATCGATTGGGAAGTATTCCGCGAGCCAATCCACAAGCGTATTCGGAAAGGAACCAATTCTAAAGGCGGCAGGCCGCCTATAGATGAACTTAAGCTGTTTAAAATAACTCTGTTACAACACCTGAACAATTTGTCGGACAGCAGAGTAGAATATCTTGTAAATGACCGTCTGAGTTTTCAGCGTTTTTTAAATATGGAATTGGGCGAAAAATCACCGGACGCGAGTACGATATGGTTGTTCAAGCAAAAAATGGGCAAAGAAGGAATGCGGGAATTGTTTGACTTGTTTAATGAGCTGCTTACTGCAAACGGGGTAGTAAAGCGTGAAGGCACCTTGGTAGACGCAACATTTGTTGAAGTGCCTAAGCCGCGTAATAGACGGGTATGAAAAGCAGAAAAATTAGCATTACCACCCCCTGATATCAGGGGGTAAACCCATGGTTCACAAAAATATCTTATCCGGAGAGTTGCATTATGAAAACTACAAAAGCTATTGTAAAAAAAGTAAACGCTCCAAACGGCCTTACGCTGGAAGACGTACCTTATCCCACTATTAAGCACCACGAGGTGCTTATAAAAGTAAAAAAAACCGCCATATGCGGTACAGACATTCACATTTACAACTGGGATGATTGGGCGCAGAAAAACATTGTTACGCCGCAAATAATGGGGCATGAATTTGTTGGGGAAGTTGTAGAAACCGGCATGTACGTTGCCAATGTAAAAGTTGGCCAACTTGTAACGGGCGAAGGGCACATTGTTTGCGGCAAGTGCCGCCACTGTATAACGGGCTACCCACACCTTTGCCGCCAAACGGTTGGCATAGGTGTTAACATGGACGGGGTATTTGCTCAATATATCGCTTTCCCCGCAAGTAATTTGTGGATTTGCGACCCCAATATTTCGGAAAATATCCACAGCATATCAGATCCACTGGGCAACGCCACTCATACTGCCCTTTCATTTAATGTGCTGGGCGAAGATGTGCTGGTTACGGGCGCAGGGCCTATCGGGCTAATGTCTGTGCCAATCTTAAAACGGGCCGGGGCAAGAAGTATTGTTGTTTCCGACATTAACCCCCAGCGGCTGGAACTTGCAAAAGAGCTTGGGGCCACCGCCACAGTTGATGTACGCCATCAAACTCTTGAAGATGCAATGGCAAGCCTAGACCTAATAAAGGAAGGCTTTGACGTAGGCTTGGAGATGTCCGGCAGCGGTCAGGCATTTTCCGGTATGGTAGATGTTATGGCCAACGGTGGCAAAATAGCAATTTTGGGAATACTGCCGAAAGACGTACAAATTAATTGGGATAAAGTAATTTTCAACAGCCTTACATTAAAGGGCATATACGGACGGCAGATGTTTGACACATGGTATAGGATGACTGCCCTTTTGCAATCCGGGTTGGAAAAAGAAATTGCCAAAGTAATCACCCATCATTTCCCGTACACAGAGTATGCGGAAGCTTTTGAGCTGATGAAAAGCGGAAAATCCGGTAAGGTGATTTTGAACTGGGGAGAATAGACAAATGGCATTGCATTTGAGAAAAGCAACCGTTGAAGACAGCAAAAAAATACATGAAATTCAGATTGCTGGCTTTAAAGATTTGCTGGAAAAGTATAAAGACTACGACACAAACCCCGGGGCCGAAACAATAGATAGAGTTAAGGCACGGTTTGATTTTGACAGTGTAGACCAGTACTTTATCTATATAAACGATGAAGCCATCGGATATCTGCGTGTTTACCGTGTGGATGAGTATACCGTCAGGCTGTCTCAAATGTTCATTTTACCGGTCTTTCAAGGCAATGGTTATGCCCAAGCCGCAATGGTACAAGTGGAAAAACTATACCCAAATGCAGCTACATGGACTTTGGATACCATAAAACAAGAGCCAAAATTACGTTACCTTTACGAAAAAATGGGTTACAAGTTGACGGGTACCGAAAAGAATATTAAACAGGGTATGGACATTGTTTACTATGAAAAAAATAATCAGAAACGGAGACATTTTATGAAAACTGCATACAACCACTGGCAGCAAGTTACAGATGAAATAAAGCAATCCGGATTGTGGAAAACCGAGCGCGTTATTACAACGCCCCAATCTTCTATGATTGACACTACGCAAAAATCCCAATTGATAAACATGTGTTCCAATAACTACCTTGGCCTTGCCAACAACGCGGAAATAAAAGAAGCCGCGAAACAGGGCATAGACAAGTGGGGTTATGGGCTTTCTTCCGTGCGTTTTATTTGCGGGACACAGGAACTGCACAAAAACCTGGAAGCAAAGCTAAGCGAATTCCTTTCTACGGAAGATACGATTTTATATTCATCTTGCTACGACGCAAATGGCGGGCTGTTTGAAACCTTGTTAACGGTACAGGATGCCATTATCAGTGATGAATTGAACCACGCCAGTATTATTGACGGCGTACGTTTGTGTAAAGCCGACAGGTACCGATACAAGAATAACGACATGGCAGATTTAGAGGCCCAGCTTGTAGCTGCAAAAGATGCCCGCATAAAAGCAATTGTCTGCGACGGCGTGTTTTCCATGGACGGCACAATTGCCAACCTGCCCGCAATATGCGACTTGGCGGATAAATACGACGCCATTGTAATTGTAGACGACAGCCACGGTGTTGGTGTTATCGGCCAAAACCTTAGGGGCAGCCACGAGTATTGCAATGTAATGGACAGAGTGGACGTTCTTACAGGTACGTTGGGCAAGGCGTTGGGGGGTTCCTCCGGCGGGTACACCAGCGGCAAAAAAGCCATAATTGACATACTGCGCCAACGTTCCCGGACATATTTATTCTCCAACACCCTCTCCCCCATTATCGCCTCCGGCAGTTTAAAGGTGTTGGAACTTGTTACTGAATCCGAAGACTATAAAAAACGCTTGGAAGAAAATACAGCCCATTTCCGCCAAGGCATAAAAAATATTGGCCTGTCAATTGTGGACGGGGTACACCCCATCGTGCCCGTTATGTTGTATGACGAATTAATGGCACAAAAAATGGCGGAAAAATTGCTGGAAAAAGGCGTTTACGCCATTGGCTTCTTCTTTCCTGTTGTGCCCAAAGGCCGCGCACGGGTAAGGTGCCAGGTTTCCGCCGCCCATACAAAAGAGCAGTTGAATATTGCTATTCAGGCATTTTCAGAGTGTAAGCAGGAGTTGGGGCTGTAGAGAAAGGATACGAATTATGGAAAACTGTATTTTTTGCAAAATAGCAAACGGTGAAGCCGATGCCTATAAAGTCTACGAAGACGAGCACACACTTGCCTTTTTAGATATATTCCCGGCGACAGAATTTCATACGCTGGTTATACCAAAGGCCCACTATGTAAACATTTTGGATATCCCAAACGAAACATTTTTACAGGTGATGGCTACGGCAAAAAAAGTGGTTGACCTGTATAAAGTAAAACTGGGGCTGGAAAATTTGCAAATTCTCCACAGCGCCGGGGAAGAAGGGCAGCAGGTTATCGTTCATTTGCATGTGCATATTGTACCCCGGTCGTATGGCGACGGGCAGAATGTAAACTGGAAAACCTGCCCGGAGTTAAGGGAGAAGTTTGACGATATGCTAAAAAAATTACATTAAGGAAGTACGCCAATGAAAATACTTGAAACCGAACGGCTTATTTTAAGAAAGTTTAGTGCAGATGACTTTACTGCTGTGCACAGTTTTGCAAGCTGCCCGGAAAACGTACTTTATATGCGTGGGCCTAATACAGAAAACGAAACAATGGAGTTTATTGACTCATCAATCAAGCTGGCAGAAGAGGTACCGTGCAAAACTTATAGGTACGCTGTTGTGTTAAAAGAATCCGGTGCATTAATTGGCTATTGCGGTCTTAAAAAGATAGGTGACGACCTGGCAGAAATAAGCTGGATTTTACACCTCGATTACTGGAACCTTGGCTACGGTACGGAAATGGGAAAACGAGTGCTGGAGTTAGGTTTTGATGAACTAAATATCCGCAGAATTATTTCTAGCACCGATGCCGAAAATGCTGCTTCGTGCAGGCTTATGGAAAAGCTTGGTATGCGACGCGAGGGTTTGTATTTTGATGCCCATCCTGCAAAAAAGCAAGCAGAACGAAGATATACCGATGAAGCATTTTTCGCAATCCTAAAAAGCGAATGGGAAGTAGAAAAGGAAATTGCTTACTACAATTCTCTACCCTTCGAGTTTAACGACTTTGTTAGCATCCCTACTCTTTCAAACGGTAGTATTTATCTCGTCTGTATAGAAAAAAGCCCTGCTAACCCGGAAAAGAATTGGGTACCTGCATATACATTTGCCATATGCAAAAATAATGAAAAAATAGGCGAAACCGGCCTTCGTATAGGTTACGGCGGCGGGCCCAAAAACGATAATTTGTACTATGGCGGGCAAGTTGGTTACAACGTGAACGAAGAACACCGGGGCAACAGTTACGCCGTAGAGGCCTGCAAACTTTTGCTGCCCATTGCAAAGGCCCACAAAATGACAAAACTTCTTATCACCAACAACTATACAAATATTCCGTCCCGGCGGGTATGCGAAAAATTGGGCACACGGCACGTAGGCAAAATGGTCCGCCTGCCGGAGTGGAGTGACCTATACAAGGAAGGTCAGCGGTTTATTAATATTTATGAGTGGGATGTAAATTAAAAAAGGAGGCTGTTTTTATGTCGCAATTAACAAGTCACGAGCGTATCAGGCGCATGTTAAAACGGGAACCCGCAGACCGTATCGGCTGTTACGAGACATTCTGGGGCGAAACTCAGGCTGCATATACTGCGCAAGGGCACCTGAAACCGGGTGAAGACGTAAGAAGTCACTTTAACCTGGACATTGTAGAGTCTTGGGTGTTTAACTGTGTTGCAGACTTGGATTTCAAAGACGAAATAGTGGAAGAAACAGAAAAAACGCGTCTTGTAAAAAACGGAAACGGCGCGATTTTACGCTGGTTTAAAGGCAAAAGTGCCACACCGGAAAATGTAGACTATGTAGTGAAGGAACGCAGCCAATGGAATGAAATACGCGAAAAATTAATTAACATAGACGAACGGCGTATAAATTTTGCCGCATACCGTGAAGCAAAGGCAAAAGCGAAAGAAGGGAACAAATTTTTCTGCTGGTGCGGTGTTAATGTATTTGAGCAAATGCACCCAGTGTGCGGGCATGAATACATGCTGATGGGCATGGCACTTGACCCGGACTGGATACGTGACATGGTGCAGGTTTATTCCGACTTGACGTTACAGTTGCAAGAAATTTTATTCGCCAAAGAAGGCCCGCCGGACGGTATTTGGTACTATGAAGATATGGGCTTTAAAAACCGTCCGTTTATGTCCCCGGATATGTATAACGAGCTTATCTACCCAGCTCATAAACGCACGGTCGATTTTGCCCACCATCGCAATATACCGGTTATCATGCACATCTGCGGGTTCATCGAGCCCCTGCTCCCGGGCATTGTAAAAGCCGGTGTAGACTGCTTGCAAGCCATAGAAATAAAGGCGGGTATGGATCCTATTCGCATTTTTAAACAATACGGAGAAGTTCTAAGTCTTATGGGCGGTATGGATGTCCGGTTCTTGTGCGCAAACGACAGGGCCGCCATCGACCGGGAGCTTGAAGCAAAAATTCCAATATTGAAGCAAAATTACGGGTATTGCCTGCACAGTGATCATTCTATCCCACCGGAAGTAGAGTACGAAACATTGAAATATTTTATTGAAAAAGGCCTTGAACTTGGCAAATATTAATCATTTGCATTAAAGATAAATGATAAAAACGAGAGGAGCAAAATTAATGAAAATTGGTTTTGTCGATTATTTTTTGGATGAGTGGCACGCAAATAATTTCCCTGCGTGGCTTGATGAAGCATCCGGCGGCGAAATTGAACTTGCGTATGCTTACGCAATGATTGACCACCCAAACGGAGGAATGACCACAGATGAATGGTGCGCAAAATTTAACGTTCAGCGTATTAATTCTATCGAAGAATTGGTTGAAAAAAGCGACGCAATTGTTGTATTGTCTCCGGATAACCCAGAACATCACGAAGAGCTTTGCAGGGTTCCCCTAAAAAGCGGCAAGCCCGTGTATGTAGACAAAACTTTTGCAGAGACAAAGGAAATTGCACAGCGTATTTTCAGTTGGGCAAAAGAAAGCGGTACCCCTTGCTATTCTGCATCCGGTTTGCGTTTTGCGCAAGAATATTTGGATGTTGGCAGAGACACGGTTGTAAATGCAGTAAGCTTTGGTGCAGGCCGTATAGAAACATACAGCGTTCATCAAATTGAACCGATTATTTACTTGATGGGGACAGGCATGACAAGGGTTATGTTTACCGGTACCGAGCAATATCAATCATATGTTTGCGAGTTTAATGACGGGCGTAGGGCTATTGTTTCACACCATGCTTGGGGCTGCCCCTTCGGAATGGCCGTTGTTTTCAAAGACGGTTCCGCAAAAACATTAATTACCGGCGACACCTATGCAAAAAACTTTGCTGCGGATATGGTTAATTTCTTTAAAACAGGCAACGCATCGGTTACACACGAGGAAACAATCACAGGCATAGCGGTAATAGAAGCCGCACTAAAAGCAGAAAAAGCCCCGGGGCTCTGGGTTGCGGTATAAGGAGGGTATTATGAAGGTTGCAATTATCGGATGCGGAACAATCGCCAACGCGGCGCACATCCCATCGTACATGAATAATCCGGATGTAGAAATTAAGTATTTTTGTGACATTATTCCCGAAAGGGCAGAGAAAGCAGTAAAAGAATACGGCTGCGGCACTGCCGTTACCAATTATAAAGAAGTTTTGGCAGACCCGGAAGTTACAGCAATTTCCGTATGTACGCCAAATAATGTACATGCAGAAATTTCTATTGCCGCAATGCGCGCAGGCAAGCATGTTTTATGCGAAAAACCTGCAGCACGCACCTATGCGGAAGCACTTGAAATGAAAAAAGTGCAAAATGAAACAGACATGACACTTAACATAGGCGTTGTAAATAGGTTTAACGACAATGTTAACCTTATCAAAAAATACATCGACGAAGGCAAACTTGGTGATGTGTACCGCGTATACGCAAGTTTCCGCGCCCATCGCTCTATTCCCGGGCTTGGCGGTGCATTTACCACAAAGGCAATTGCCGGCGGCGGCGCGCTAATTGACTGGGGTGTCCATTACTTAGACATCGTTATGTATTGCTGTGGCGACCCTAAAGTTAACACCGTTTCTGCCGAAGCATTTTGTGTTTTGGGCAAAGATATACCAAATTATGTTTTTGAGTCTATGTGGGCAGGGCCGCCAACCTTGGACGGCATTTATGACGTTGACGATTCCGTAACCGCCATGATCCGCACCAATGGGCCTACCATTACCATTAACGGTGCCTGGGCAGAAAATATTGGCACAGGCGAGCAGTATATTGATTTTATCGGTGATAAAGGCGGCATCCGTCTTCAATATGGCGGTGGCTTTACATTCTACTCCACAGCAGACGGCAAGCTGGTAACAGAAAAGCCCGAAATTGAAACCCGCGACCATTTTCAAAACGAAATTGACGCATTTGTAAATTGCATAAAAACAGGCGAAAAATTGGCATCACATATTGACACTAACATTGTAACCGCTCAGCTAATGCAGGCAATTTACGATTCTGCAGAGCAGCATAAAGAAATTCCGTTATCTTAATTTTAGGAGGAAATAACATGGCAATGAAAATAGGCGCGATGCTGGAAAGTTTTCTAAGCGACCCCGCTCTTAGAGTACCTCAAGACCATCAAGGCGCGAAACGCAGTTTGGACAGCCCGCTAAAAATGACAGTACCGATGGCCGCAAGCGTCGGTGCAAAGGGTATACAAGCTTATGCGTCTTTTGGCGAACTGGCACCGGAAAACATGACCCCTGCCCTTGTAAAAGAATGGCTTGACCTTGTAAAAAGCCACGGCATGGTATTTTCCGCCATCTGTGGCGACTTGGGCGGCCACGGCTTTGAAAACGAGGAAGATAACAAAGATCGGGTAGAACGCTCTAAACGTATCATGGACTTGGCGAAAATGCTTGAATGCGATGTGGTAACAACCCACATCGGCGTAGTCCCCACAGAAGAAAACGCCAAAAAAGAAGTAATGCGCAAAGCCTGCCGCGAGCTGGCACTTTACGCGGACTCTATCGGTTCTGCCTTTGCCGTAGAAACCGGCCCGGAAACAGCACAAGTTTTACTGGAATTCCTAGACAGCCTTGGCGCAGGCGGCGTAAGGGTTAACTACGACCCTGCAAACCTGGTTATGGTTGTGGCAGACGACCCTGTAAAAGGCGTACACACATTGGGCAAATATATTGTCCATACCCATGCCAAAGACGGTCTGCAACTGTCTGCCAACCCACTAAAATGGGAAGAAGTTCCCCTGGGCAAAGGTGGCGTAAAATGGGACGATTACTTGCGCGCCCTTAACGAAATCGGCTTTAATGGCTTCCTTACCATCGAAAGAGAAGTTGGAGACACACCCGAAGCGGACATCCGCATGGCCGCAGATTTCCTCCGGGAAAGATTGGCCGCTTTGGGGCTGAATTAAACAATATAATTCGAAATTCAAAAACTACCCCCTGATATCACATTGTGAATGCGATATCAGGGGGTAGTGTTATTCTATCTTTCATATAACCACACCACATCCTGTAGCATTTTTTTGTATCCTTCTTGATAATACCAAAACCTTTTTGCCTTTGGTGCAGCGGCTGCATAGTTTAGTGCGGTGGTATACCTAACAATGTTGAGTTTTTTATTAAATTGATAATCCAATACATGCTCAACAAAATGTCCGAATTCAAACATTGTTTCATTATAATTCACATCAGGCACATCTAAAAGCAAGTCAATGTCACTGTTGTCATGATAATCTCCACGCGCATAACTGCCAATAAGCCCTACACGATGAATATGCGGGGAAAGATTTACGCCGTCTTTAATTATTTCTTTCAAAATTCCAATTGTAAGTATCGGATATGTCAATTCCGCACTAATATTCTTAGTTTGCATTTTATAATTCCTCCGCGAATAATCATATACAAAGGAGTTGATGCCACATGAGCTGGATACTATTTTTATCGGACATGATAATTCCAATAACATTTGCAGGAATATTGTTGTTTGCGTTCAGCCGAAAAATGCCTGTGTATGATCATTTTGTATCCGGCGCGAAAGACGGCTTTCATACTGTATTTACCATTGCCCCAACAATTGTGGGCCTTATGGTGGCTGTTGGAATGCTGCGGGCTTCCGGTGCATTGGATTTGCTGGGCAGCTTAATATCCCCGTTAACAGACAGGCTCGGTTATCCTACAGAAACGGTCCCGCTAACTTTGATGCGTCTTGTGTCATCTTCTGCATCTACGGGGTTATTAATAGACCTGTATGAAAATTACGGCCCGGATTCATTTATAGGACGGTTTACATCAATAATGATGTCCAGCACGGAAACGGTGTTTTATACAATGAGTATTTACTTTATGAGTATAAAAATAACAAAAACACGATTCACCCTTGCCGGGGCATTGCTTGCAAATTTTGTGGGAATATTGCTGTCTTTATGGATTACCAGATATCTCTATCCATAAAATCGTTGTCGGATATTTGCGGCTTATCTTTGTTTTCTTCTCTGTATGCAATGTACCCGTTAAGCACATCTTTTAATATTGCGACAATTGGTATGGCAACCAGCATTCCCAATATGCCGCCATAATTCATACCGATGGTTACGCTTATGATAACAAGCAGTGGGCTAAGGGCAAATGTTTTGCCCATTAATTTTGGCTGTATAAAGTTGCCGTCAAATTGCTGGATGGCAAACATAATTGGAAGCGCGACCAACGCAGTTGGCATCCCTTGGGTAAAAGCCACAACCAGAAGTGCAAGGGCCGTACCAAAAATAGACCCAAAATACGGAATATAATTCACTATTCCCAAAATAAGCCCTAAAACCAAAGCGTAAGGGGAGCCAAACGCAAACAATACTACTGTCATAATGGACCCCAGAATTATGCCATCGATAGTTTGGGCAAAGATATATTGCCGGAAGTTAAAATCCAGTTTGCCGGAATATTTAAGAATTGTATTATTCGTAGATTCAGATGTTAGGGCAGAAATTAATCTTATTACAAATGCTTTTAGCTTATCTTTCTCCACAAGCAAGTAAAGTGAAGCGACCATTGCCAGGAAACCACGGAATAAAGCCATTGCAAAACCACCAAACCCTGCAATAACGCTATTCCACATAGCATTAAAATCCAGATTAGCCGCCCAACCTAACAGCGATGAAATTATGGCATCTTCATTTATGTGTTCGGCTATAAAATCCGGTAAATCCCTTTGGTTTACCCTGTCAATCCATTCCCTGATTGTAACTTCGTAGTTTCGGCTTTCTTCCACAAACAAAGCAACACTGTTTATAACAGCCGGAATTAATATGTTTAAGATAAGCGTGACAATTAAAATTGTAAGTATAATAAGCAAGAAAACGCTAAATGCACGGCTTTTTCGTACGATAAAATTTACTGTTGCTTTAAGGGGCCGGTTATTTTGCGGAACAGGCGTGTCTTTCAGCCTTTCAATTAGCCTCTGCAATACACCGCATGGTAAATTGAGTACATACGCGACAATGGCACCTGCTAAAAATGGCGAAATTATAAACCAAAACCGGGCAACAATATCAGAAAAAAACCTAAATTCTGCGGTTAATCTAAAAATTAAGATTGCACCAAGTATTAAAATAAAGTACGGTATCATAGATTTCATCATTCGTGACTTGAAAAATTTGTTCACTATGCATACACCTCCAGCGGTTTATATAGTATCATTATGGCTAACTCTTTACAAGTGCTTGATTTTCTTTAAATTTTCTTTGATATTTTGTAACAGGCTTGTAGGAAAAATCTTGTTGAAATTTCTCTATTGACATGGCACAATGGATACATTATGAAAACTATTCATGAGGAGTTATTAATGTGTCCGGTTCTTATAGAAGTCGATCATTTCGTAAATTTGTAATGTCATTTACCATAACTTGCTTTCTAATTTTAGCTGTTGTAGGCGGCGCGTATGCTGCACTGCGCATGTCAATACGCCCACCGGAAATACCCGAGTTTGTTGAAATAACCCGTCCTGTTCCCAGGGCACCGGTAATAAACCAACTATTACCGTCTGCCCCGGGGGTAGGCGACATACCAACTGAATATGGCGAACTGCCGTCTGACTATTTGCGTGAATACGAAACGGTAATTTTTCAAAGGCGTCCAAATTTTTTTACTTTCTTATTTTACGGGTTGGATGACGGCAATAATGTAGATGCCATAATGGTTGCTGCCTTTGACGGCGAAACAGGCAATGCTTATTTAATCAGCCTTCCAAGGGATACGCGCGTCGATGTACAGCGTTCAAACGGGCGGCGCAAGCTTGTAGCTTCGTATGCTGCCGGGCGCGCCAACGGCGGTGGGCATGCTGGCGGAGTAGAGCAAATAAAAACAGATGTATCAACACTGATAGGGTTCCGTCCGGACTTATACGTGGGTATAAATCAGCGAGCATTTGTCCGCTTAATAGATGCCCTAGGCGGTGTTGAAGTTACCGTACCGTTCCGCTTGGTGTACAATGACCCTTATCAAAATTTACACATAGACCTTGCCGGTGGACGCCGTACTCTCAATGGGCAGCAGGCACTGCATTTTGCAAGGTTCCGCCAGTTTAACGAAGGCTGCCCCCATTTCCGTAATTACACAGATTTCCAACGGGTAGAAAGTCATCAGCAAATTATTTCTGCCGCAATGCAAGAACTTTTGTCACCGCGTACAATAAGCCGTGTTCCGGAACTTATACGTATTTATATAGAAAATGTAAATACTAACATGGATGCGATGGAAATTGGATGGTTTGTAGAGCAGCTGCCTGGCCTGCGCGCGGATACCATGTTGTCAACCTACACTTTGCCAATAGCAAGAACAGTGCGGCAAGGTTGGTATGAAATGCCCGACCGGGACGCAGTTTTAGAACTTATAAACCGTACCATCAACCCGTTTAAGCAAGAAATTACTGCAGAAATGCTAAGGATTGTTGAGTAATGAATACAACGCGCATACAAGAGTTAGTAGCCCTTTTAAACGCGGCCGCCCGTGCGTATTACAACGAAAACCACGAAATAATGTCTGACTACGAGTATGACAAGCTTTATGACGAGCTTGTAAAATTAGAGTCTGATACAGGAATAGTTTTGGTCGGCAGCCCTACAAGAAAAGTTGGTTATGAAGTTGTCGGCAGTTTAACAAAAGTTCCCCACGATGCTCCCATGCTTTCTTTGGATAAAACAAAAGACCCCAATGCCCTGGCTGCTTTTTTACAAGAGCAAACAGGGCTTTTGTCGTGGAAATTGGACGGGCTGTCCATAATTATAAAATATGAAAACGGCGAATTACAGCAGGCATTAACCCGTGGTAACGGTGTAATTGGTGAAGATGTGACCCACAATGCCAAAGTTTTTGCCAATATTCCGCTTTTTGTGCCATACAAGGGAAGATTCGCCGTCCGTGGCGAAGCCGTAATCCCTTTTGCAGACTTCGAAGCAATTAATGCCGAAGAAGAGATAAAATACAAAAACCCACGCAACTTGTGCAGTGGAACCGTACGTCAGTTAAGCAATGAGGTTGCAGCTAAACGGCGGGTGCTTTTTTATGCTTTCGCACTGCTGCCCGGGGCAGAAATTGCGTTTACACTAAAATCTGAACAGTTAGCCTGGCTTTCAGGCCAGGGTTTTGACCTTACAGAGTATAAACTTGTAACCTCCGACACGGTTATTCCTGCCTTAAACGATTTTAAAAATAAAGTCGTAACCGAGCCCATTGCTTCCGACGGGCTGGTTTTAACCTATGATGACATTACGTACAGCGAATCATTGGGCGCAACGTCAAAATTCCCACGGGACAGCCTTGCGTTTAAATGGCAGGATGAAATTGCGGAAACTACATTGCTGGATATCGAATGGAACACTTCCAGAACCGGCTTAATAAACCCTGTGGCAATTTTTGAGCCCGTGGACATAGAAGGCACACAGGTAAGCCGTGCCAGTTTGCATAATGTAAGTATTTTGCGCGGTTTAGCCCTTTCTGTTGGCGACCGCATTGCCGTGTATAAAGCGAATATGATTATTCCGCAAGTTGCGGAAAATTTGACCCGCATAGGCGAAGGTATAAAAATCCCCGACAAATGCCCTGTCTGTGACGGCAGCGCGGTAATAGTCGGCGACCCGGAAACTTTATACTGTTCAAACCCGAGCTGCGATGCTAAAAAACTACAAGCCTTATGCCATTTTGTAAGCCGCGACGCGATGAATATTGCCGGACTGTCCGAGCAGACATTGGAAAAATTCCTCTCTCAAGGATATATACGTAATTATACAGATTTGTTCTACCTGTCCTCCTATGAAAATGAAATTACTAACATGGAAGGCTTTGGCCAAAAGTCTTACGATAATTTGATTATTGCAATAGAAGCTTGTAAAAATGTGGCACTGCCTAATTTTATTTACGCGCTGGGTATTTTACATGTGGGCCTTGCAAACGCAAAGCTTTTATGCGCTCATTTTAAGCACGACCCGGTACAAATTGCAGAAGTATGTAAAAGTGATGATTATCTCGAATCTCTGTTGGAAATCAAGGGCTTTGGGGAAGCCATTTCCCATAGCTTGCACGAGTATTTTTCCCAAGAAAAAAATATGGAGCTGTACCATAATGCTTTAGAGATTTTGCACATTCAAACCCCTGCCCTATCTGCCGAGTTGCCGTTGAACGGCCTGGCATTTGTAATTACCGGTGAAGTTAATCAATTTGCAAACCGTAAAGCATTGCAGGCATTTATTGAAACCAACGGCGGCCGCGTGTCGGGCAGTGTATCTGCTAAAACTTCGTTTTTGATAAATAACGACGCCACATCCACTTCCGGCAAAAATAAAAAGGCCGCCGAACTTGGCGTACCTATTTTAACGGAAAATGATTTTATCAAGAGGTTTGGGCTATAGACACCCATTTATCAAAACTCAAAGCCAAAAATTCATTAAATTTTTCTTTGATTGCGGCATCTGCATCTGCAATACGCTTTGGTGTGCCGTCTACCAATACCAATGGGTTAATGTACCGCTTTTTGGCAGGAATGTTAACGGAATAAGCACCTGGATTTCTAATGTCCGCGGTTGACACCGCGGATATTTTTGTATAAGCGTCCCATATTTCAGAAGCTTTGCTGTTGCCTTTCAGCTTTTCAATGACATAACCCTCAGACGTATACAAATCGTCAACGGATAATATGCCGCCGATAATTGCAAGCTTAATCATATCCGCCAGGTACTGCATAGCAAACCGGTCTTCGTCGGATACGTACCAATAGGAATTTTTCAGCGATAATTCAGTAAACATTTTTGCATAGTGCAAAGATTTAAAGCATAACTCATCAACACCATTTTCATTGTGGGTAACGGTTAAATCGTCATAAATTGCCTGTATTTCGGCTAAATCCATATTGTACATAATGTGCCCGTTGCCCAATGTATATTCCAGCCTGTCTGCAGAAAGCATTGGCGTATTATTATCTGCGATTGGATACTTCGTGTAATCACAAATGTCTGCAAGGCTGATGTCATGCAGCTTTAACAGTGTCATAATTTCCTCGGAATTTTCGATAAATTGGGCCGTTTTATCTTCTGTAGACTCTTGAATCATATAATCGCCCTGTAAAAAATCTATTGTATGGGCAAAAGCCGGTGTGGAAATATCGTGGAGCAGCCCGGCAACGGCTTGCTTTATGTCTTTTGTGAAATGCCATACAATATTTGCAACACCAATACTGTGTATGTGCCGCGTGTAGTGCAATTTTACATTGTCGTATATTGGAAACCGGGCATAATCGCAGCCGCAGTGCATTCCAATGTCTTTCAGTCTTTTCATGGCGGGGGTGTCAGCGAGTTCCAATAAAATGGTCGGCGCGTTTTCCGCGTATATTGTTGTGTACATATTTCCTCCTTTGTTTTTTGGATTATTCGGTCTTTCTAAAATAACAGTGCGATAACCGGTACAGTTATTATACACAATATTGTTCCCACCACAACAAATTTTGCAGATGTAAAAGCATTCGCATTAAACTGCTCTGCAAAAATGGCCGTAAGTGCTGCGGGTGGCATTGCCATAAGTGTTATTATTACACTAAACATTAGCGGGTTGGGTATAATCCAGCGTAGGGCGAAGAAAGCGACAAGCGGGATCAGCAGCAGTTTTACCGCAATTGGCGGCAGTAGCCGCACATCTGTAAAAGCACTTTTCAAACTTTGTCTTGCTAAAATAACCCCAAGCAAAATCATAGACATTGGGCTTGTTATGCCGCCAATTAAGGTGATTCCGCCTTCAATTGCGTCCGGCAAAGCCCAGCCGGTTACAAAAAAGGTAAAACCAACGATAACTGCGGAGATTGCGGGGTTGCGTAGAATTATATTTTTAAAACTAAAATCTCTTGGCGCGTTGTCAAACATACGCATCCCAATGGTAAATGTCAATATATTAAAAGCTGTCAGTGCCATTGCCACATATATAAGACCCTCATAGCCAAAGACCACCGTAATTATCGGTATACCCATAAAGCCTATGTTACCAAAAGCAACGCCAAATTGCCAATTTTGCCTTTCCTCGGGGGAAGCTTTCATTATTTTAGCAATAAGCAAGCCCAAATATCCGCCAAGTACAAAAAATACACCGGTTATTATAACGGTAGCAAGACATTCCAGCAATAGTGCCCGGGAAAATTCACTTCTGTACAATGATAAAAACATTGTAGCAGGCATAGTTATGCGCACCAGTAAATTTGTCATACCTACGGTATGGGTGTCGCTTATCATATTTGTTTTGCGGCATATGTAGCCTACAGCCATACAGATTGCCAAAGCAACCAGGCTATTCGAAAATGCTATAAATAATCCATCCATACATGTATTCTACCATATAAATTTCTTATGGCAACTAATATAAACATATAATTTTGCGTAAGTTGCCATGCTCTGGTACAATATCCAAAAAAATAATGAACAAGGAGGTTTTATAATTGCTAGACAAACAACTTGTGTACGATGTTTTAACGGCGGCCATGGCCACAGGGGGTGACATGGCAGAAATTTTTGCAGAAAATACAGCCCGTGACACCATTAACATGTTAAACGGACAGGTAGAGAAAGCTAACTGGGGTATTGATGCCGGCCTTGGCTTGCGGATTATTTTTGGTACAAGCGCAGTGTACGCCTATACCAACACCACCACCCGTGACAGCTTAATTAAATTGGCAAAAGACGCCGCCCAGGCAGTTAAAGCCAGCCTTAAAAACGGCGCGCAGCCCAAGGACGTAATTGTAATTGACAACAGCGAAATGAAAAAATTCGCGGATACGGTTGTTATCCCACCGGAGAAAGTGGGCAAAAAAGCCATAGTTGACGTTTTGCGCGCCGCGTCCGATGCCTCTTATGCATATGACCCGCTGGTAACGCAAACATCCGGCAATTACCTTCATGTGGCGCAAGATGTGCTTATTGTAAACACAAACGGCGTATGGGCAGAGGACAGGCGCGTCCGCACCCGCGTAGGCATTCAGGCTGTGGCGTCGGAAGGCAACGAAAAGCAGACAGGCTTCACCGGCCCGGGTACAAAAGGCGGTTTCGAGTTTATCGAAAGTCATAACTGGACGGAACTTGGCAAAGA
>JGI20163J26743_11538565_pt1 | contig 48422 bp, 38 predicted proteins | sample TergutCu122P1_FD_26743 | JGI IMG/M metagenome (IMG submission 26743) | reverse complement strand
AGTTGTTACCCGATATGCCGCCCTTTTACCCTTCGGGTAATTTTCGTGAAAAATATGCAATGAAGCTTAATTTTATTTCAAAAAATGCAGCCAGTACTCTTGCAAAAAAATTGGATTTTAATACTGTTTTTCCGCTTTCCGACAATTATTTATTAACAAATCGTACCGTGTTAATGTTAACGACAAACGATAATAATGAAATTGAAATTAGCGGGGAAAACCATAAAATAAAAAGTATGGAGCAATTAATACCTGCTCTTTTTGCTCTTAATCCCGACCGTCTGCTTGATTTTGAACCTTCGGTAGCAGCATTTCATAAAATTTTACTTACTTCGCTGCATTTATCTGCAAACGGTATGGTAGTTCCGCAAATTGTTCAACTGGAAAACAAACAATTCATTATTCGTTGGCTGCCGGCAATAATTGATAATAATGTAAAAACAATTATTGAAAAGTTGACGCTAATTTTACCCAACGGTTTGTTACAGATAAAAAAAATCGCTCGCAAAAAAGAACAATTATTGCCGGTTGAAAATCAGGCTATTGAAATTCTATCGCTTTTTACTGGCAAATTAATGCAACACTTTTCCAAACCATCGAATAATGATTTGTTTGAAGATTTGTTTTTTAAGAATAAAGCCTATGCTTTCAATGCAGTTGCCGAAAATGCGTTAAGCGGCGGTATTAAAGTTTGGCTAGACCGCTATTATCTTACTGCCGAAACGTATAAGCCTGTAATTACTGTATCAGAAACACAAATTGAAGAATTTGAAGTACATATTTCTGTTGAAGATACTACACAGCCAAATACATTGCCCATTCCGCTTAAAGATATTTTAATACAAAAGCAATATGAACAACAGCGATTTAAAATTTTGCAGGGTGTTTCGCTGCTTATACCTTTTATTCGCGATTTGGATACGCATATCAATTTTGGCGGTGATACACCCATTATTTTTTCCAACAATGAGTTTGCTGCTTTTCTGATGGATGTTTTGCCTGCGGTTCGTTTACTTGATATTAAAATATTGTTACCAAAAGCGCTTCAGGAACTATTGCGTCCGAAAGTATCTGTCAAAATTAAAAAGAGTAAAGGCGAAAAAAGTTTTATCAATCTTTCTGATTTGCTTTCGTTTGATTGGCAAGTGGCTTTGGGTGAGACTATTATCCCGCCGGAAGAATTTGAAAAATTGTTAAAAAATGCTTCGCGTTTGTTTAAATTCAAAGAGAATTATATTTATGTGAGTGAGGCTGATCTTGAAAAGTTACATAAAACATTTACATCGAACAAGCCGTTCAGTCCCTATCAATTACTTCAAACAACGTTAGCTGAAGAATATGAAGGTTCGCCTGTAATTCTTACCGACGAAGTGCGTGATTTAATTAATGAGTTAACGTCTACTGAAGATATTCCTTTGCCAAAGGGGCTTAATGCCAAATTGCGGCCCTATCAGCAACGTGGTTTTTCCTGGATGTATCGCAATAGCCGTATTGGTTTTGGAAGTATTATTGCCGATGACATGGGGTTAGGTAAAACTTTACAAGTTATTTCTACTTTGTTGAAGTTAAAAGAAGAAAATGAAAGCAATCCTGCTAACAAAAAACTTAAAGCTTTAGTGGTTGTCCCTACCGGATTATTGACTAACTGGAGAGCTGAAATTGAAAAATTTGCTCCAACGTTGTCGTCTTATATTTTTCATGGACAATCGCGTGAAATGAAATTGTTTGATGCTGATATTATGCTTACAACCTATGGAGTTTTGCGAAGCGATTTTGAATTGCTGAAAAAACAAAAGTGGCAGGTGCTGATTATTGATGAGGCGCAAAATATTAAAAATCAGGATACTGCGCAGTCTAAGGCTGTTAAGAGTATTCCCGCCGACATTCGCATTGCAATGAGCGGTACGCCTGTTGAAAATCGTCTGACAGAATTTTGGTCTATTATGGATTATGCTAATAAGGGTTATCTGGGTACTGTTAAAGCGTTTAAGGAGGATTATGCTAATCCGATTCAGGTTTTTAATGATGAGCAAATTGTAGCTAAATTTCGCAAAATTACTGCGCCTTTTATGCTGCGGCGCATGAAGACCGATAAAACAATTATTTCAGATTTGCCCGATAAAATAGAGCAAAACCAATTTGCACTATTAACCAAACAACAGGCTGCATTATACGAAAAAACAATGTTAGCTGCAATGGAAAAAATTGAAGGGGTTAGCGGCAATGATCCGCAAACTCTCTTTAAGCGGCAGGGTTTAGTGCTTCAAATGATATTAGCGCTTAAACAAATTTGTAATCATCCGACTCAATTTTTAAAAAACGGAGAGCTTGATGCTTCGTTGTCTGGTAAAACAGAATTGCTTTTTGATTTGTTAAACATCATTATGGAAAACAATGAAAAAGTTTTGATTTTTACTCAATTTACTGAAATGGGCAAAATGTTGGAGCATTTTATTACAGAGCGTTTTGGCGAGTCTCCGATGTTTTATCATGGCGGCTGCAATATTAAACAACGTGAAGAAATGGTTCACCGTTTTCAACATAATCGTGCAGACAAGGTTTTTCTTCTCTCGCTTAAAGCTGCCGGTACCGGGTTAAATCTCACGGCTGCTTCGCACGTTATTCATTACGACTTATGGTGGAATCCTGCTGTAGAAAATCAGGCAACCGACCGCGCTTATCGTATTGGTCAAAAAAGAAATGTGATAGTGCATCGTATGATTTGCAAAAGTACTTTTGAAGAGCGTATTGACGAGATGATTCAACGCAAAAAACATCTTGCAAATATGACTGTTGCTACCGGTGAAAATTGGATAGGGAAATTGAGCAATACGGAGTTGCGGGAGATATTTGGATAAGATCAAATTCAGATTTCTAGGGAACCGCTGATTTATTCAATCGAGAATAAATTGCGCAGCATCCCGAACTTGTTCGAGGCTACTTTACCTTTCTATTATCCTTTTTTCGTAGTTTTCTGCAAAAAAACGAGAAAAATGCGGAAGCACTGCCCCAAAGGGATATTAATTAGAGTTAAATAAGAACCTACTATTAAATTTTAAAAATTATAGGTTCTTAATCAGTGCTTCCCTAGTAGGATTTAATCCTTGTATAATAAGAAATCGAAGCTTGCTATATCTCCGCTAAAAGTTTCAGAATAAGCTCAGTAAGCTCTTTCCCTGCTTTTTTTCCTGCCTCAACAACTTCGGCATGGTCAAGCCGCTCATCGGTTACTCCTGCAGCAAGATTTGTTACGCACGATATTCCAATAACATTCATGCCCAGGTAGGAAGCAGCGATAACCTCATTAACAGTTGACATTCCAACAAGGTCTGCGCCAATAGTTTGCAGCATTCTTACTTCTGCCGGGGTTTCATAAGATGGCCCCTTTAATCCAGCATAGACCCCCTGCTTCAAGTCTGGTTTAATACTAAGCGCTTTTTCAATAAGTTTTTTACTGTAGCATTCGCTCATATCAGGAAACCTTGGACCAAGGGAATCATCATTTATCCCTATAAGGGGATTGCATCCCGTAAGATTTATATGATCGGAAATAAGCACAAGCTCGCCCGCAGCATAAGTTGGGTTAATCCCGCCTGCAGCATTTGTTATTATCAGATTTTTTACCCCAAGCCTGCTTAAAAGAAAAATAGGAAGCACAACATCATCAATAGAGTGGCCTTCGTAATAATGGATTCTGCCTGCGCAAACAACAACTTTGTCCGATATTTTCAATATTCCTGAATGACCCTTTACCGTAGGAGCAGGAAAACCTTTAATTTTGCTGAAAGGAATTTCGGTGCCATCAATAGAATCCTTTACTGCCGATAATCCGGAACCCAAAATAATAGCTGTTTTTGGAGAAATATTGCCTTTAAGATTTAGCGATTTAAAACTTTTTTTCACTCTTTTTTTATAATCTTTTAACATATTTCATCCTGATACTTCGAATTACTAGCCCGCCCAAAAAACTAATTATTGACATAATATCTCATATATGTTAATAAGAATAGTCAAAAAAATTGAAAAAACAGGAAGAATATGATTGTACTAAAATTCGGCGGCACATCAGTAAAAGACAGTTACTGGATAGACAGAACCATTGATATTACAAATAACCAGATCGAGCGGGCGCCTGTGCTTGTCTCCTCTGCAATATCAAAAGTTACAGACAAACTTATCAGCATAGGAAAATCAGCAGAAGAAAACAATAAAAATGCTATTTTCGAAACAATCGAGACTTTGAAAAAAATGCACTTTGATGTAGCAAAAGATTTTCTCACAGGCAAAAATCTTGAAACTGCTACAGAAGCTCTTAATGGCTTTTTTCAGGAACTGGAATCTTTCTCCAAAGGGCTTTTCATGCTAAAGGAGTGTTCTCCAAAAAGCCTTGACATGCTTGTTTCATTCGGCGAAAGACTTTCAACTCTTTTGATATATCATCGCACTATCGAAAGAAAGATCGATTCCGAGCTTATTGATGCAAGGAAATTTATTATAACTGATGATAACTTCAAGGCAGCATCGCCTAACTATGATCTTACGAATCCAAAAATAAAGGAATATATCAAGCCAAAAAAAGGCAAAATAATAATAACTCAGGGTTTTATTGCCTCAACGCCCGAAGGGGTTACCACAACGCTTGGACGCGGAGGCTCTGATTTTTCTGCAACAATTATTGGCTCGGCTCTTGATGCAGAAGAAGTGCAGATATGGACAGATGTAGACGGAATATTAACTACTGACCCGCGTGTTGTGCCTCAGGCAAAAAAGCTCGAAACCATTTCTTACTCAGAAGCAGCGGAGCTTGCATTTTTTGGCGCAAAGGTTGTGCACCCTTATACGATCTACCCTGCTGTTGTAAAACATATTCCTGTTATTGTAAAAAACACAAAAAATCCCGATTGTACCGGAACCTCTATTATCAAGCAGCCTGTGGAAAAAGGCATAATAGGTATTGCAGGAAAGAAAAACTTAACATCGATAAATATCTCTTCTTACAGAATGTTAAATGCCTATGGTTTTCTCTCAAGAATATTTACAGTGTTTAACAAGTATAAAACACCTGTTGATCTTATATCAACTTCGGAAGTATCTGTATCTATGACTATTGAAGATACTGCCAATATTGATCTTATAGAAAAAGAACTTGAAGAAATCGGCAAAGTAACTATAGAAAGCAATAACGGCACTATCTGTCTTGTTGGCAAAAACATTTGGAAGGATTCGAGCTTAATATCAAAAATATTTGAGACTATTTATCCTACATCTGTAAAAATGATTTCGCTTGGTGCATCTGATGTAAACCTTTCAATGGTTTTAAATGATGATGAAATTGATGATGCAATAATCAAATTGCACAAAGTTTTTTTTGAGTAAGCCCGGCGCTTGTGCCGCAGGGAAGGATGCTCTTTCGGGGAGGCAAATATGCAGAGTAAAAAAGTAATTTTCCTGATTTTATCTATTCTAATGATAAGCAGTCTGGTTTTAACAGGCTGTTTTGCCCAAAAAGCAGAGGCGCAAACCACTGCACCTGCTCTGTCGGCGCTTATGCCTCAGACAGAGCCTGCTGAAACAGCGGCACCGAATACGCCGGTTGCCTCAGGTCCTCCAATTGTTTATTTTACAACAGATATAAGCCCAGCAGGACTTTTAGCTGTATATGAGGCTTTGGGACTCAAGGCAACCGGCAGAGTGGCTGTAAAAATACACACCGGCGAACCGGGAAATCGCAATTTCATTAGACCTGCTTTAATGAAAGATCTTGTCCAAAAAGTAAACGGCACATTTGTTGAAACAAATGTTGCGTATGCCAGCAGGCGGGCAAGCACTGCCAGGCATTATCAGGTTGCAAGAGATCATGGCTTTAATGATGTAGCGCCGGTAGTAATACTGGATGCAAGAACTCCGGACCTTAGCTTTCCTATTACCGGAGGAACTCGGCTTACAGAAACCTTAGTAGGTTCCCGCTTCAATGAATTTGATTTTCATATTGTGATTTCCAATTTCACAGGTCATGGGATAAGCGGATTCGGCGGTGCGATAAAAAATTTATCTATTGGATATGCATCAGCAGCAGGTAAAGCATGGATTCACTCCTCAGGCAGCACTAGAACCGTACCAATGACCAGATGGAATTGGCCTGTAGTTGCATTTAAGGAATCAATGGCAGAGGGAGCGCAAGGGATTATGAATCAGGTTAATGGAAGAATCCTTTTTATCAATGTGCTTAGCAACCTTTCTGTAGACTGCGATTGTCATAGCGGTGCGGGACTCCCAACTATGGCAGCCATTGGCATACTTGCATCGCTTGATCCTGTAGCTCTTGACCAAGCCAGCGTTGACTTGGTGTTCGCAGCGCAAGACGGCAGAGACCTTGCACAACGCATACGGTCGCGCAACGGACTTTTAACTCTTGAGCACGCAGAAAGACTAGGTGTAGGAACCAGAGCATACCAACTGGTTAAACTGCAGTAGAAAACTTGGATGCAATAAACCGCGAATTTATCTTTCTCTGGTTCTATTTCTCGGTTCTGTTTTGGCAGATTATTAGGTTCTGGATATTTGGAATGATCTTTGGCTCAATGGTTAGTGTATTTGGGAAAGATAAAATCCACCGGGCCTTTACTGCTTTGCAGGGGAAGAAACTTGGGGTTCTGGGTGTGGTTCCCGCATCGCTTTTGGGAATCGCGAGTCCGCTTTGCATGTACGGCACAATACCAATAGTTGCAGCTTTTGCTAAAAAAGGCATGAGGGAAGACTGGATCGCTGCATTTATGATGGCCTCCATGTTGCTTAACCCGCAATTACTGTTTTTTAGCGCTGCTTTGGGTATGCCGATTTTGATTATTCGTATTGTCTGCTGCTTTTTGTGCGGCGTATTTGCCGGAATTTGCATCAGGCTTTTTTTTAGAAATAAACCTTTTCTTTCGCTTACTGCTTTTGGTGAAATATCATGCCGGGATACAGATCCAAATCCACTGCTGCGATTTATAAAAAATTTGGGGAGAAACATTAGGGCGACCGGACCTTTTTTACTTGCCGGCATTATTCTGGCTGCATTGTTTCAACGTTATGTGCCTCAAGAGGCATTTGTAAGGCTGTTCGGGAGCAACAGGGGATTTGGCATATTGATGGCAGCGACACTTGGGGTGCCTCTTTATGTTTGCGGCGGCGGCACTATTCCGCTTATTCAGACATGGATGAACAGAGGCATGAGTTTGGGGGCTGCTGCTTCATTCATGATTGCAGGACCTGCCATGAAAATTACGAATCTTGGAGCATTAAAGATTGTTCTGGGTATAAAGCATTTTTTCTTCTATATTATTTTTGCTGTTGTTTTTGCTTTTTTTACGGGGCTGTTTATAGATTTGTTTATTTGAACAGAACGCTCATTAATTGTTTTGCAATTACAATGTCCTGCAATTCTGTTTTTTTATAAAAAACCTGCCTATTGACAAAAAATATGCTGCATACGATGATTATTATAAGAAGCATTTATAAAAAATATGAAAATTTAGATCAATTTTTTGTAAAAAGCACATGTTATAATTAAAAGTTTAAATGAGGCGATAATTGGAAAGTAATCCATTTGTTTTTTACAATCTTTTGTGTCTGGGCATTTTTATTTTCATTCATTTTTTATTCAGAAATAGTTCTGCGCGCACGAAAATGATGGTTTTATATTCATTTTGCTTACTTAATATAGTGATTTTGCTGATTTTCCTGAATGTTAGATTTTTTATATATGAAGAAAACTTTTTAGTGTTGTTTCCCCTGCATTTATGTTATCTTTCTGTTTTTTTAATACCTTTGGCGCTAAAACTTAAACGAATTGGCTTTTATAATTTTATATTTTTCATAAGCGTACCTGGTGCATTTTTCGCAATGATCTTTCCTGCAGCTAATCATATCGGCAATCCTATTTCCGTAAAGACTATTACTTATTTTTTGACCCATTTTTTAGTTGTTGCAGTACCTTTGTGGCTGGGTTTGTGGAAATTCTTTTTGCCCAAAATATCCATAAGGCAAATATTGCAGGTTATAACTGTCCTTATTCTTATGGCAGGAGTAATGCATTTCCTTAATGTTTTTCTCGTTAGCTCTGGTATTGAAGATGCAAATTATTTTTTTACATTGCGGGAAAACGCCATAATCAATAATACGCTTCTTGCAATATTCGCTTCTATCATACCAATAGATTTCTTTTATTTATTGCCATGTATACTTATCGTCTTAGCCTATATGGGGCTTTGGAATCTTGGTATGTACCTGACATCAAAGAAAACCAAAGTAATATCTTAATTGTTATTTACCGACGAAGCGAGAACCGCGGACAAGCTGCCTGGCGGTCGCGCTTTGCGCGTGCTTGCACGTAATACCTATTATTAATATTAAAACTGCCGGGGTCAGCAGCACGGCAGAGGCTATTTTTGTTTTTTCTGCTTTACCGCTTCGCGATATCTGTCTTGTCGATGGTCAACCTTCCATCTGCCTTCCGGGAGGCAATTTTCTTGAAGTAATCGAAATAAACTTTATCCATAACAGCAACATGGGACAGAATCCACTCTTTTAGAAACTTGGTAAAATCTATAAGCCTCATTTTCTTGCCTTCTTCAAAGATTTCAATCTGTTCACCAACAACTCGAATAAATTTAGCATGTTCTCTTTTATGTTCAGCATAGCCTGGAAATTTGGTACGGAGCATCAATTGTTCTTCTGTCTGAAAATGAACTTCCACATACTTTACAGCCTTCTGTATTATTTTATCAAAATAGGCTCGCTCCTCAAATTTGTCTCCTGTAACATGGTTAAACATATCATTGACTAAATTTAATAATTCTTTATGCTGATCATCTACAAGCTTTATCCCGCAAGCAAAGGTCGGCGACCATTTTACCAGTTCTTCTTTCTGAAACATACCGTACCCCCCAAATTATTCTTTTTATATTATAATATATGTCATACGATAATACAACGAAAAATTATTCAATATTGTATTCATCAAGTTTTCTGTGAAGGGTTTTTCTTCCTATTCCAAGTACATCTGCAGTTTTGCTTTTATTGCCATTGAGAACAGTAAGAGTTTTAGTTATTACAATACGTTCTACTTCGGACAGCGGTGTTCCTGGTTTAATAATGATATTATCTACATTTGATTCATTTTTTATTGAAACAGGAAGATCATCATAATTTATAATACGATTTTTGGTCATTACAACAGCGCTTTCAATGCAGTTGCGTAGTTCTCTTATATTTCCTTTCCATTTGTAGTTGGAAAGCGCAGCCTGAGCTTTTGCATCAATGCTTTCAATATTTTTTCCATTTTCTTCGGAAAATTCTTTTAAAAAATATGCTATAAGCAGGGGAATATCCTCTTGTCTTTCCCGTAAAGGGGGGATATGCAGATTTACAACATTAAGCCTGTAATAGAGGTCTTCGCGGAAATTTCCTTTTTCAACTTCTTTTTCGAGATTTTTATTTGTTGCAGATATTATTCTTACATCAACAGTTATTTCCTCTTCGCCACCTACTCTTTCAAATGTTTTTTCCTGAAGAACTCTAAGCAGTTTTACCTGCAAAGACTGGTTTATTTCTCCTATTTCATCGAGAAAAATTGTTCCTTTATCTGCAAGTTCAAATCTTCCTTTTTTTCGCGCAATAGCGCCTGTAAATGCGCCTTTTTCATGCCCGAAAAGCTCGCTCTCAAGCAAGGATTCAGATAACGCTGCGCAATGTACTTTTATAAATGGTTTATCTTTGCGATCCGAAAGATTGTGTATTACATCCGAAACAACTTCTTTGCCTACCCCGCTCTCTCCTGTTATTAATACCGAAGCTTTTGTTGCTGCAACCTGATCTATTGTTTCAACAACTTTTTTCATTACACTGCTTTTGCCTATAAGGTTAAGGTATTTATTTCTGTTTTTAATTTTATCTACTTCTTCCTGCAAAGCTTTATGCTGCATCTGAAGCTGCCTGTTCGAGAGAGCTCTTTTTACTATTAAAAAAAGATGGTCGAGGTTAAGGGGCTTTGTAATAAAATCATAAGCCCCTTCTCTCATTGCCTGCACAGCATTTTCAACTGTGCCATGCCCGGTTAACATAATTACAGGAATTCCCTTATAATCTTTGTTTATTTTTTTTAAAAGTTCTTCGCCGGACATTTCCGGCATTTTAAGATCTGTTATTACAATATCAATTTTATCTTTCTTAACTATGGTTAATGCCTCTGCTCCGTTAGCAGCCAGATAGATATTATAGCCTTCACCCTCAAGTGCCTGTTTTAATCCTGTTCTTATGTTTTTTTCATCATCAGCTATTAATATCGAAAATTTCATGCGCATCCCCTTTATTTTGCCATGCAAGCAATTTTTGTCCTTTTTCCGGAATTGGTAATGTAATAATAAATGTTGTTCCTTTATTTTCTTTTGTTATTACAGAAATATCGCCGCCATGTTCTTTTATAATTTTATAACTAATTGTAAGACCTATGCCGGAACCAAAATCTTTTGTTGTAAAATATGGTTCGAATATTCTTGGTAAAATATGATCCGGAATTCCTGTGCCTGTATCAGTAACTTTTATAATAGCCTGATTATCTTTATATTCTGTAGCTATTTTTATTACTCCGCCAATGGCGCGCATGGCAAATTCTGCATTTTGTATAAGATTTATAAGCGTCTGTTTTATATATCTCTTATCAATAGCAACTCTGGGAAGTTTTGGCGAAAAATCTGTTTCTACTTTTATTTCTGCATTTTTTAATTCAGGCAAGAGAAGCTCAACTGTTTCTGTAATAAAATTATTTAAATCTTCGTCAATAAAAATCATATTTACAGGTTTTACTGCAAAAAGAAAATCAATAACAACTTTATTAAGCCTCTCAACTTCTTCCTTTATTATGGAAACACTTTCTTTTATCTCTTTTGAAACTTTATTTGAGCTGTTTTTATTTATTGTTTTTTCGATCATTTGGAGGTATATGCTTATGGAACCCAAAGGATTTTTAATTTCATGCGCAACACCTGCCGCAAGAGTTGTCAGGGAAGCAAGACTTTCTGCTCTGCGTAATTTTGATTCTTTAAATTTCTTATCTGTAATATCCCTAACAATTATAACGTTACCTATTGTTACATTGTTTTTTACCAGAGGCATAATAGTAATTTCGAGAAGTTTAATTGCCGGAGAAGAAGCTTCACTCGCAAAGCTTGATCCGCCGGGAAACACTGTATCTGAGTAGTTTACAACTATGCTTGCTGTCTTGTTCTCTTCTTCTCCGGCAAAGTATTTGCGTAAAAAATCATTGACATGAGGATCTTTTATTACTTTCCATATTTTTTGTTCAACATTTTCATTTAAATTTGCAAGGCGCATCATTCTTTTTACAGGAGTGTTTAAGAAAATAAGATTATCGTTTTTATCTGCAACCATTACCCCCTCTGTCATTGAATCAAGAACTATTTCCAGTAACTCATATTCATCAGCAATAAGGCTAATAAGATCGGCAATTTGATTAGAATCCAGTTTTGGCAGCCGCTTAACAGCTTTTTTTATAAAATTTTTCATAATCTCTTTTTAAAATATCGCTGTTTTATTCAATCGAGAATAAAACAGCATTACATTATTATAATTTTTTCGTAGCCGGTGTTTTTTCGCGACATCCATGTCGCTACACCGAGCGCGGCATCCATGCCGCAGTTTTCTAAAAGAAAACGAGAAAAATTATGTAACCGATGATTAGAGTCAAATTTAATCATCGGTTACGCAATTCCAAAAACATTGATTCTGTTAAAAGCTCATGGTTTATATTTAACTTTTCAAAGCCTTTATAACTTTCATTTACAAATGTATTTATTTTTTTAATAAAGGCAATATTCTCGGGATTGTTATTAATAAAATCGCTGTTGTGCAGCAACTCTCTTGAAAGATTTAATATTTCTGAAAGAAAAGCCGGGTAATATTCGGAAAACTGCGATTTTAAAATAGTTTTTATTTCCTGAGGTAAACCTATATGCTCATTGTTACTGTCGTAGAGGCTGACTATAAATTGTTTGGCAGCTTTTTTTAAGAGTGCTGTTTCGGGAATTGTAGAATCAAGATATTCTTTAATTCCTGTAAATATCCTTGTTTCTTCTTTGAATATTCTTTCTATAACTGTTTTGTTTTCCTGTATAGACCTTTCTGTAATTTCATATTTTCTTAAACGTGATTTTATTGTAGGAATTATTTCTCCGGGTCTGCAAGTTAAAAGAATAAAAAAAGTATTATTAGGCGGTTCTTCGAGTATTTTTAAAAGAGCATTCCTTGAACTGTCATTCATGTTTTCGGCATTTTCAATAATAATGATTTTTTTATTTCCATAGCCGGAAAAACGCACCCAGTAACTGACTTTTCTTATTTGATCTACAGGTATATTTGTAAATTTATATTCGTTGACAATTGTTTTGCAATTTTCAACAATTGTTTCCGCAGTTTTAATATCAATTACTTTTGATTCTATGCCATGCTCCGGGTCAAAATCTGCAAGCAGTTCTTCTGTATTGGCAAGCAGAGATGATATTTTTTTAAATTTAGAATCATTTTCTTCCACTAAAACAGAATCAAACCTTCTCAGCAGTTTTCTTACTCCTCTTATAAAAAGATAACAGCTTGTGTTATCTCTTTTTTTCTCCAGAACATTTTTTACTGCAAAAATCTCAGGTATAAACAGATCCCACCCCAGAAGCGCTATTTGCGGATTTGCAAGAACTCTGTGCAGCCTGCATGATTGGCACATACAGTTCCAGTCCGCATCCTGTTCACACGTTACTGCTCTTGCAATTTCAAGCGCTATAGCCTGCTTGCCGGAGTAAAGCGGTCCGGAAATAAGAACAGAAGAAGGAAAAGAGTCAGATTTTATCTCTTTTTTAAGCTGCTCAATAAAAGAGCTATGCCCAATTATATTTTCAAACATTATATCCCCATACTAAAATCAATCTGATTAATTATACTATTTTCAGGTATGGAAGAAATTATTTTTCTTGCATATTCAACGATAATACTATCGGAGAAAATCTTATCTGAACTGAAAAACGGCTGAGCATCAATAACAATTATAATAAATAGTATAATTATACAGCCTTCAAGCACTCCTAAAAAAAGCCCCAAAGAGCGATCCAGCCTCTGAAGTTGTATTTTTTCTATCAAAGTATATAAAAATCTTTCGATCAATTTTAGTAAGACATAAGTGATAAGAAAAATAACTAAAAATGAGATAAGCCTGTTCCACCATGTTATTTCAAAGTATTTAGCAATATAGTTAGTAAGTATTGATGAAAAAACAAATCCTGCAATTATACCGCCCAGAACAGACGCAATAGAGAGAAATTCCGTTACAAACCCTCTTGATATAGCCCGTATAGTAAAAAAAAGAATTATAATAATAAAAACTACATCTACAGGCGAAATATGAAAATTACTCATTTTTTATCTCCGGCTGTTTTTTTGTGCTTTCAAGTATTTTTTGAGAAATATAGTCGCCGGATTCCGGCTTGCTTAATTCTTTTATTTTATTCTCCATTTTTTTTATTAACTCTTTATTTGAAATAAGGGATACAATTGTATTATACAAAGTATCTGGTAATATTTCTTCATCATCAAGCACTATAGCTGCTTCTTTTGATCTTAAAAAACCTGCATTTTCTACCTGGTCGCCTCTTGTACCTTTTCCGCGAAGAGGAATTAAAATCGAAGCTTTTCCAACTGCTGCCAGTTCCCATATCAACCCTGCTCCTGCACGCGAAATAACAATATCAGAAGCAGCAATAAAATCCGCAATCTCATTTCCTATAAAAGAGTATCTTTTATACCTTTTTTTAAATTCTTCCGGAAGTTTAGATATATCTTCCGATATTTTGTTGTTTCCGGACTGATGAATTACATAATAGTTTTTGAGAAGTTCCGGCAAAAGTTTCTCTATTAACCCATTTATCTCTCTGGCGCCAAGACTGCCGCCAATAACCATTATTACAGGAATATCTTCGGAAACAGATGCAATTTTTCTTCCGGCAGCGGAATTTGCACTATAAAAGATTTTTCTTACAGGGTTTCCCGTAAAATAGAGCTTATTATGATATTTTTCTTCAAAGAATTTTTTGCTTTCTTCGAAAGAGAGCAAAATAAGCTTTGAAAATCTTTTATTTATACGGGTGGCAAGCCCCGGAGTATAGTCTGATTCATGAGTTATAACAGGTATGCCAAGGATTTTTCCTGCAAAAACAGAAGGAACAGAGACATATCCTCCTTTTGAGAATATTATATCCGGCCTTTTTCTAAGCAAAATACAAAGTGAAGCGATTATACCTGCCATTATTTTAAAAATATCTGTAAAATTTCTAAATGAAAAATAACGCCGCAGCTTGCCTGCTGGTATACCAATAAATTTTATTCCTCTTTCTTTAAGAAGTTTTTTTTCCATTCCGGATGATGATCCTATCCAGAAAAAATCACTGCTTACACCAGTGCCCGCGTTCGCATTTTTGCAAAATTTTGCAAGAGAATCCATAACTGCCAAACCTGGAAAAACATGACCTGCCGTACCGCCGCCAGTAAAACATACAGTAATCTTCATAAAACCTCTTGAAGGAGAATAGATATTATATTAATATCTTAGATGAGGATACATGAGAAATATCTTTTTTTCAATCTTAATGGTGTTTTTATCATCTGTTATTCCGTACAAAATATATTCAGATAGTAATATAGATGAAAATATATTACGCAAAGATATAAAATCATTTTTTAGCTCTATGTCAAACGAAGAAATAAATACTCTTATTGAATTCGGAATGGTTGAACGGTTCCCGGCATCTTCTGATGATTTTAGACTCATTCCCGACATATCATCAAAAAGAGAGATTCTGGAAAATAAAAGAAATATAAGATTTAATGTAGCAACTGAATCTCTTTTTTTTATTCCTTATAGAAATAAAGATGGTAAAAAAAATGCGCTTTTTGATTCTTTTAGAGTTACAACAAATATTGAAAAACTCGAAGGCATTAAATATTTCTCGGTCTCTAATAACGAAGATAGAATATTATTTGATAGAGTAGAAATACTTTCCGGAAGAGTATCGTATCCCATAACCAAAGTTCCTACGTCTCATACTATTACTGCGAGAATCAGAGATTCTGTTTTTGGCAGCAATAGATACAAAATTGAATATGACACTTCATCAGGATTTCTTGTTATGAGAATGAGTAATACAGAAAGACTTTCTCTGGGATTTGTTCCTGCTGTAGCAAGAGGATCATTGATGTTTCATATCATCATAATACCGGGGGAAGAAGGTTTATTTCTTTATTGCAGCGGCATTGGCAGGACAACAGTGGGTAATAATTTTATTACAAGAAGGATAACACAATCTGTTTATAACAGAATTATTGCATTATACAACTGGTTTTATGAAAGTTATAATGATTTATAAAAAGCATAACTAAGATGATAAAAATTAAAGTAGCGGATATCATAATAATACTGCTTTGTATGAGTACAGCGCTTGTTGCAGGATATTTTATATATGGCAATTACTCGCCTCCGGAACTTCTTGAAATAACTTCCAGAGGCGATACCTGGGTTTTTCACCTTGGACAAAACAAAGAAATCCCCATAAGCGGTCCCCTTGGCAGTTCCATAATTGTTATTGATAACAGGCAAGCATTTTTTCAATATTCACCATGCGCGGATAAATTATGTGTAAAATCAGGACATATCGGAAGATCACGAGAATGGATAGGTTGTCTTCCTAATATGATTTTCATAAGAATCAAAGGAGATGCGGCTGCTGTAAGAGCGGAAAATGAGATCGACACCTTCACTTTTTAAAAGCAGAGAAACTCTTGCTCTTCTTGCTGCATGTTGTATTTTTCTCGCAATGATTGAGTATATTATACCCAAACCAATTTTATTTATAAGGTATGGGATTGCCAATATACCCATTATGGTTTCTCTTAAAATATTTTCTCCGCGCATGACAATGGCGCTTGTTTTCCTAAAAATCATTGGTCAGGGTATAATAACAGGAACTCTTTTTTCTTATATATTTTTATTTTCTTTATCCGGTTCTTTGGCAAGCGGAATTGCAATGATAATTATTTATCGAATATGCAAAGATAAAATCTCAATGGTTGGGGTTTCGATTACCGGCGCTTTTGCAAGTAATACTGTTCAGCTGATTATTGCAAAATATCTTATATTTGGAAAAGCCGCAATACTTATGGCGCCGCCTGTTTTAATTATTGGCATAGTGACTTCGCTGTTTACAGGTATTTTTGCAGAACTATTTATTTCAAAATCGCAGTGGCTTAAAACAAAGTTATCGATTCAAGGTCAATATGCTGAAAAATATTGATCCTCGTCTCTATTTAATAACAGGGATAATAATCTTTCCTGCGTTTCTTTTTACAACAGATTTATTTATAAGATTTCTTTTTGTTATTATAGCTGTTGTATTAAATATTATTACGGGAAGAAAGTTTCGTGTTTTACCCAATATATTACTCTCTTTGGGAATAATAATTGCACATATCTATCCTCCGTCAGGAAAGGTATATTATGAAATTGGGCAATTCTATATTACGCAGGGTGCAATATTTTTAGGTTTAAAAAAATCTTTATTACTGATAGGTTCGGTATATATCTCAAGATTCTCGGTCAGAAAAGATCTTGTTTTGCCGGGTAAAGCAGGAGCGCTTTTTTATGAAATCTTTTTCTACTTTGAAAAGCTGACTGAGCTGCATTTAAAATTTAAGAAAAACATTATAGAGCAAATAGATTCAAAGCTTCTTGAAATCGAAAATTCTCCTGCTATTAAAGAAGGAGCTAAAACAAAGAGCCCTTCTATTAATTCAAAACCTTGTTTTAGGCAGATACTTTTTTTTGCAGCAATAGTTTTTTTATTTTGGGGGCTATTCGGATACTCACATATCAATCTGTGGCGGAGCTGAACCGCCTTCCCATTTTTCTATATCATCCTCAGTAATTTCCCTTTGATATATAAAATTAAAAAGATGTTCAAAATCATTTGGATCTAACTCAAGAAAAATTAGACCGTAAAAAACACTATCCCCGCTTTTAAATTTCCTCATTACTCTGACATTTATCGGAATATTTTTTTCGCCAAGAATAAGTTCAATTTTTATATCTGAGTAGAGAAAAATTGATTTTTCCAGTTTCTTCGATTTTGATTCAAACAGTACCCCGGAAGCGCTTATATCTACTATTGTGTTTTCGTGCCTTTCCTGAACTTCTACTTTTCCGTGATTAAAATATCCGCTAACTTTAAGTGAAAATGCCAGAACTTTTGAAAACTGATAAATATATTCAATAATATCATTTTTTATTCTTGCCTGTTTTATTCCTTTATTCTGAAGATGTATGTATCCAACTACATATTCAAGATACAAAATGGGACAATATACTTCTGAGCGAACTCCGTCAGCATTTTTTTTAAAATTGCTTTGTTTAAGCAATTTTTCACCATCCTGCATATAAGTATCAATAGTGTCCTTTGTTAAAATCGGAACATTTTCCGTTTCAGGAAAGCTGGGTAAATCTTTATTAACTGATGGAATATATAAAACCTTTCCTGATATCGCAAGCAATCTTTCTTCTATAGATACAGGTTTTTGCTTGCGGTATGTAACGATATTAACACAACTTACAGATTCCAGAACTTTTTTTCTGAATTCATTTAATAACTGTGAAATATTGTTAACAGGAAATTCATCTGTGTCAAATTCAGGGTAATCAACGGCATTATACTCTTCTGTTTTTGGAAAATCAAGCTGAAAACTTTCTCCTTTCATGCTAAAAACAATTTTGGAATCTTTGGGAGGAACTACCCTTATATATTTTCTGCTTAAATTTTTATATATTTTTGAAGGGTAAGAAAATACTATTTGCTTTTCCGCAGTTTTGGTTACCGTTACAGAAAAATTCATTACATGATCAAAGTATGAAAAATATACAACATTTTTTTCTTCAGGCTCAAATAATTTTACATCCTCTTTCTGCAATTCTATTACTACATTTTTTTCGAGTTCATAATCTATTACTTTTCCTGTAATATTTTTATTCTTATGTATAGTTACAGGAATCATGTTATCTAAAAGTGATTTTATAATAAATTCTGTTTCTATTCTATTTGTCTCAACAGCCAATTTAATCCCCGCCTTTTCGACTTATCTTGGTATTTCCCGCAGAGCTAGTATCTGCGAGCGAAGGTTCTCCTTCGGTATCAAAATCTAAAAAACTCAGGCTCAAATTTTTCATTACGTCCGGTATATTCTACATCAAGCATTCCGAGATCCCCGTGAAACCTTCTTACCCTAAGACCATTATCTGTTTCCACAAGTACAATCTGTCCCTCTGTTCTATTATTACCCTTAAACATTCTTAAATTTAGTTTTAAACCATCCGGAGTACGGAATACTCTGCCTATTCTGATATTATCAGGAATCTGTTCTCTTTCTATATAAAAGTTAAAAATATTTGTAAGAAAAAAAAGACTTTCTGATAAGATCATAGATGCAGGTATGTTGTGTTCCCTAAGCTCGGTAAAAAAATTGTTTATAAATTCTTTATATAATTTATTTTGAATTTCTTCATCAATTCTGTTTGAAGAAACAAGAAGCGGTCCTATTTCAAAATCTTCCGGAGTTACGATACCTCTGTTTTGTTCCCGCAAAAGATTGTGATTGCCAACATTTACAGGCACTACTCTGCTTCTTTGAATTTCAGACGCCACTGGGTTAAGTGTTACAGCCTGATTATTATCATTGCTAATATTGGATATTCTAATATCTTCTGCGATAATATTTTCTGCTCTCTGCTCTTGATACAACACCAGAGATTCATCTCCCTCTCTTTCGCGCTTACATGATATTATCAAAAATATAAATATTATAATTATTACTATATTTTTCTTCATAATTTTACTGTATCACATCTTCAAAAAAATATAAATAAGTATAATTATTAATAGTATGAGAAATGCTGCCGAAAAGAGAAGAAACCATAATGGAATGGTGCGGGGTGTTTTATTTTTTTTATGATTATGAAAATCCGGATTACCTGCCTCATCTTCAAGATAACCGCAAGATGGGCATCCCTTCAAAAAATCATTTGATCCTCCTACAAAAAAACACTTGGGGCACCTTACGCCTTTAAAAAATCTTCCGCAATGAGGGCATCTTTCCTTATTCGCAGGAACTGCTTTTTCGCAATTTTGACATACAAACCCTTTTTTCTTATTCACTTACTTTCTCCTGAATGCAAGGATTGTTAAGTCATCATATTGTTCGTCTTCTTTTAAATTGGAGAATACAACATATCTTGGTTTGTCTGTTGTTTCAACAGGGTATGCAAAATAACGCCTGTACTGATCAAAGTGTTTTTTAAGAAAATCATCTACTTTTATATCTACAGATATTTTGTTATTTTTTGTTGCCGCTGGATCAAGTAGCACTCTAAAAACCCTTTCCACCGAAACCATTGCCATAATTGCTTCTTCCATTGTACCTTCGCACAAAGTAAAGTCAAAAGTAAGCTGTTCATTTTCAATAGGATTATGATATTTTTCAAGTCTATAAGTTGATTTTCTAAATACTGCATTTAATACATCATACACTCTTGAAAGCCCAAACTCTTCATCACCTGAGCCCACATAGTGATTTCCATGCTCTAGTTTCTTGATATCCGTTTTATCATTAGTCGTTACGGATCCAGTACATTTAATAAGTTGAAAATTACTATCGCGAAACATTCTTTTGGATTCTTCTATACCGTCGGTAAAGAGTATAAAAGCATCTCCTTTTTCTACTTTCATTTTTACTTGCTTAAATTGTTCTGCAACCATTATCGACGGAAATACTCCGGATGCAGGCGCATCAGGAAGCGTTACCTGTTTCATCATATTCTCTTTCTTGCTGTAAAAATGAACTATTTTGTCTCCTGCATTACAGATATAACTTTCACCTGTTGCAACATTTACGAGAACAATAACCAATGTGGCAAATCTTCCTTTAAATCCTCTTTCTTCAAGCATGTCATTTATGTTTATAATAACTTCCGGCAGATTTATTTTTTGATTACTCTTCCAGCGCTTAAAATAACTTAGAAAAATTGTTGCTACTTCAACCATGATTAGCGATGCAGGTACACCTTTGCCTGCAACATCGCATTTAATAAGCACAAAGTTATCTTCATCAAGCTTTAAATAATCAAAATAGTCACCTGATACACCTTTTGCACCTTCGTAATAGCCAAAATATTCAAATTTATCTGTGAACTGTTTTCCAGTTGTAAATTTATTCCCAAAATCATCTTTTTCAAGAGGGATAAACATTTTCTGGACATCTTTACCAACTGTAAGCTCTTTACTTGCAGCCGCAGCTTTTACCAATCCTTCTGTCATCTGGTTAACTGTTTCAGCAAGAAGAAATATTTCATCTTTGGATTTAACTTTTATCACATGATTTTTTAATGTTTCTTTATCCTCTGTATCGCGGATAACTTCAAGACCTTTTACAAGCATACGAATAGGGCGAATAATAACTGTTGAAAGAATAAGAGCTGCGATTATTCCGAAAACAACTGCAATTGTGGCAATTACAAGCGTTTGCTGCACAAGAATCATATTTGAATTTCTTACTTCTGCAAGCAAACTGCTTGTAGATACTCCAAGTCTTACAACTCCTCTAAAAAAAGTATCTTCTCCGGGCTGCCGGAAAATAATAGGTTTATAAAAAATGTAAACTCTGTCTTCAATATCATAGTTTTCAAGATCTATGGGCGGATGACTATATATCACTCTTCCAATATCTCTTAACAGTCTGGTTATTACCTGATCATATTCCCTTATTTGATTCTGGAGCTCCTGAAGAGCTGCTTCGCGCCCCGCTATTCCAACAAGAGCTATAGCCTCTCGCCCAAGCCTGTCAACTTCATGGGAATAAGACAAAACTCTTTCTGCTGCTTCGTTATTTATCCTCTCTTCAAGTTCTTCGATCATTGCTGAAACTGGATCAGAAACTCTGTCTCTTCCCGGGACTATTTCTCTGGCATTAATTTTTGAAAATATGTCAGGATCATCACTTACCCAAAGAAAATCATGCCCTACTGCGTTTCCTAAGCCTCTTGATGTTATTGTTACATATTTTGCATCAGGTATAGCTTCCCTCTGCAATGGTAAAAGACCAAGCTCAATCATATTTGCTCCAGGTAAATGCAATCTAGCGTTATGCGTAATGTTGTCAAGCAATACCTCTACCTGACGCTGCAGCCCTGTAACAAGATTATTCTTCTGTGTATCTAACATAAATCTTCCAAGCGGAAGCGCTATCATTAAAACAACCGCAATAATAATAAATACTACAAACAAAGTGAATTTTAATCTTAATCCCATTCCTCTTCTTTTCATTTTTTTCACATCCTCTTTTATTTTCTTGTTCGAAATAGGAATACCTTTCATAATTGCATAAATATCTTTTTCAAGCTGTTTTCCATCATTGAATGTTGCCCTGATTCTAAAAGCAGAAACAAATACAACAAGAAAAGACAAGGCAAGAATAAGATAAAAACCTGCGCCGCCAATATTAAATGTAAATAACCTGCGGTTTACCGGTTTCCAGATTGTTTCATGTTCAGAAAGAAAATAACCGAACTTTACGTTACCCGAAGGCTCAAGCCTTATGACAGGGCGGCTAAAATAAAGCCCGCGTGTCGGGTGAATAACTCCAATCCTGTATTCGCCTGCCTGAATATTAAAAACAGTTAAATCAGTTATAAGCCTGTCCGTTTGAACATTATATGCGCCTTCGCGAAGGTAAAAAGTATAATCCCACGGTTCTTGCCCATCTCTGTCAAGAATTATGGTATGTATATTTCCGCCCACAGAGAAACCTCTTCCGCTTATACTAATTGTTATTCGGTCTAGCTGATCTCTAACAGCACTTATAGATGTAATAAATGTTACAGGCACATATTTATTGAGCCTAAAAACAGTTTGCACCGGCTCGCCTATATTTCCTGCTTCGTCAACTGCTGCAACAGAAAATCCCCATATTCCGTTATCCATATTGTGCCGATTAATAAACGAAGGATTAATAAGATTTCTCATCTCGGGGTTTCTTATTCTCTCCAAGAATGTGCCGTCATCCACATCACTGCGAAAGTTTTCATCCAGCAACTGAAGATTATATATAAAACCGGTAAGCGGCTTGTCATCTGTCTGCAGCCAGTTAATTCTGACATTGTTTGATAACAAAAATCCGTTATCATCAGTTTCAAATTCTTCCAAAACAAGCCTGTCCGGCGGCTGCGTATCTCTGAATATTGGCATTACAGCAGTTGGAGACCAGTTACCTGCATAATCCACTGCAGCCAAGTATATATACCACGGACCATCTTCTCTTACGGTTACCTCTCCCCTTAGCTGCCTGGCAGTATTCATTATTCTTCTTGGAGGCTCTCCGTTGCGGTCTCTTCCAACCGAGTAACTAAAGCCGGCAATGCCTACAGGGTCTGGAGGAAGATTCCACGAGAATTCAAATCTGTCAATTGATGCTCTTCTGTTAGCTGCAAAATTTAACGGAGTAATTACAGGAGTAATAACCTCTGTCTTTGGGGAAACCATTACTACTCTTGACGTAGTTCCTATTCTGTTTTCCCAAAAAATATTTAATGCATCACCGACCTCTACCATCTGCCCAAATGTTGAATTTCCTGCCATGGCAGAAAGATCTCTTTCTCTCCAGGTTACACCAGTATAACTAGCAAAAATTATGCTGTAATCTCCCCTGCGGTTATCAAACCAGGTAACAACGTTTGTGCCCATATATGATGCAACCCTTGGATAACGGCAAATTCTATTGCCTCTTGATATTCTCTCTGCAGTTCCAATAAGATTGCCGGCAAGATCAAGCGTGGCAAAATATATTTGAGAATTTGTTTCATTTATATTTCTTCTTTCCCAGACAAGCCTTATGGTATCATCTACAATTATAAAGTGCGGTCTTTGATTATCAAACTCATCTGCCCCAATTACTGTGCCTGGACCTGGGTCGCTAAAGTCTGTAATTCTTCTTAAGTTGCGCCATGTTCTTCCGCCGTCGGTACTTCGCATAAGATACAATTGAAACGACGACAATCTATCTCTTAGTAAAAGAGACTGAAAAATAACATACTCAACATTGTTTCTTGATACAAAGTGAGGAAGAAAGTTAAGCGTAAAGCCTGCTCCGCTGACAAGCTGCCTGAACTCTCCCCACTGCATACCGTCATCCGATAAAGAATAAAATATCGAAAGATTACTCCCAACCTCTTGCGTTACAAACATTATAAATGTTCCGTCTTCTTTTATAAAAAGCCTTGGTCCTATAGCCATTGCAAAAGAGGCTTGATGCGTTTCATAAGTAAAGGTTCGCCCATTGTCTGATGATTTAAAAATTTTAACACTGTTGGCGCTTACCGAAGCAGCTACGAATATTTCGCCGTTATTATTAACAGCAAGCGAGCAGATCGAAACTTCATCGCCTGCATAACTAAAAGGACCCGCAAACCTTTCATTCCTGAACCACTCTATGCCATCGCTGCTTGTAGCAATAGATAAAAATATAATTCCCCTGTCTGCATCCTGCCTTACAAATTCATGCCATACAACAGCCGTATTCCCGCCGCCGGATGCTGCAGAATGAAATCTTGCATTTGAAGGAACAATAACTCTCTGACTATCCCAGAAAATATCAACAGAAAATAATGATGCAGGCATGAGCAGCAAAAACAAGGCAATAAAAAAGCAATGACCCGTTCTGAACAAAATCATATTCTTGCTTCAATCCTCCTTCTAAGTTCAAGAAGGGGAGTATAATTTCTGTTCCTTGGGTCTTGAAGCAGTCTTTCAACAATTGCAAGAGAGGTAAAAAAATTTCCGTTTATAAATTCCTGTTCCGCAAGCCTGTACTGCTGCTGCGCTTCGCTTGAAAGTACAATTGTTGCAGTTCCTCCTATTTCTGTCTGCACCCTGTCTCTAAGAGCAGTTATTCTGCCATCATTCGGGTTCAACTCAAATGCCCTGTTAAGATACGCAATCGCTATAGGGAAGTTACTTCTTACATTAGTTAAAAAGATCGCATTTGCTCTTTGAAGTAAAGTTTCTGCTTCTCTTATTCTTGCAGGATCAGGCGGAGGAGTTCTCATGCCAAGCCTGATTTCTGTTCTAATAATTGCCTGATCTATTCCTGGAAAATTAGGATTTATAGCTCTAAGATCATTAAGTATCAAATGCGCTTCGCCGGGGTTTACATCAATCATTCCTACTGCCATATCATAGCGCTCTCTAAACATTACATTAAAAGCTTGCTGATCCCTAAGCTGCATAATTCTCAAAGAAAGAACGCTTGCTTCCTGATTGATGGGAAAAGGTATGGTTACAAGCAGAAGTTTTTCTTCTGCCTGATTAAGATGCCGCAGCATTTCCGCTCTGTTGCCTCTTTGATTTGCTGCAATAGCATTCAGATAGTCATTTCTGGCAAGATTAAGTACCTGAGTCATTTCTCTAAAAAGCGGATCTGCTTCTGCAATAACCCTGCCTGTTCTAACCGATAACGCTGTACGCACAAGACTCAGCCAAAATTCCAGCTCCGGATTAACATCTTCATCATTTACAGTGCGCCACAAAGTTTGTGAATTTTGAAGAATATTTTCTGCATCTCCAAATCTTTCTCTTGTATAAAGATCTCTTGCTTCGTTAATATTTCTTCTTACTGCTTCAACTACAAAAGCGCTCTGTCTTCTTAATATTTCATCCGATAACGCAAATATCTCCCTGTCGCTGTTTGCTCTAAGCACAGGGTCTTCGTTTAAACTAAGCGAACTAGCATAACTTTCTCCTGCTAGCCGCAAACTCTCGCGGGCTACATCAAAATTATCTCGGTCAAGATTAGCTCTTGCATCTGCAATAAATCTGTCAGCCTGAGTTCTATGAACTTCGGCGCGAATAAGAAAGTCCCTGGAAATCTGCATATACCTTTCTATATCACCGCGTATAGATGCAATCACAGCCAAATCATTATTAATACTTTCTTCAGGTTCTCTCAAGGCATCGGCCGACAAAGCATCTTCGCTGCTTTCATAAATTATTGTTAAAATATTCCTGAGATTATTTTCTGTGATTGCAAACCCTGCCAAACTTCCAGTAAAAAGCTCCATTGCTCTTTGATTATACCGTGCAGTAATAGTGAAAGCAGCATCACCTTCTCCTATTACAGTTTGAATCCCGTCAACCATTTCGAACCCTGGTCTCACATGTGCCAATTGAGCCTGAAGATCCCTCGATACCGGTAAATAAACAAGATCTACTCCTATCCTTATAAGCGACGCTGAAAGAGAATTAAGCCTTGCTTCATGCACTCCAAAAAGATTTTTCATCTCTGTAGAAACAGCCAACGCATTGTCTACAGAAAAATCCGCTTGTATTAGTCTTAGCATAGATTCTTCGCTTTCCTGCCATGCTGCATGGTTTACAGAAATCATTCTATTGTCCGAGACTACCTGATTCCTGGCGGTTATAATATTATTAAAAACTGTTTCCCGGAGTAAATTGTTTTCTATTGCAGTTATCCTCTGCATAATCTGAGATAACAATATGTAATCATTGGCTGCTCTGGCTTTCTTTTCCGCTTCATAATACTGAGGTAAATGATCAGGCAATATGCTTAGCCATTCATAGTGATCAAACCCTCCGGCAGCGCTTATATTATACCCTCTTAAAGAAACAAGATTGTATATTATATCGTTACGGTTTTTTGCAAAGCCAAAACTAATTTCAGCATCGCGGTACTGCCCGTTGTTAAATTGCATTCTTCCTCTGCTAAAATGCGTATCTGAATGCCCTGTAAGAAGAGCTGTATTTTCGTCAATTATACTATCCCATAAAAACCCAATAGCAGCAAAAACCCCTTCCTCGGCGCCTGCACGCCTGCCCCTCATAACAGTACTAATCGAAGATAGATAAGGAATGTCAAATTCAATGGGCAGCAGTAATTGGTTTACTCTTTGCTCAATTCTGGTTAGCATAGCAGATGCTTCTTCCCGCGCCGCAGCCATTCTTCTTATAACATTAACAAGATCATTATATTCCGCGCTATTTAACATAAACTGAGCGTCTCTTGCAGATTCTCTTCTGGCTCTCTCTGCGGCTTGTAAATACGGGGTTTGAAATGCCAGAAATCTGTTTATTGTTTCTCTTGCTTCCTGAACTGTATTATCTGCTTCCCTTATTATATGTTCGGGGCGATTTTCTATAAAAATTCCCCTGTAAAACCCTATTGCTTCGGTATATAATGCAATTGCTTCCCAATACCTTGCCTGCAGTATGAGAGCCAAAGCCCTATCCATTATTCCCCTGAACCGAATGTCGTGGTATCTAAATGCTACCGTTCGTCTTGCCACTTCCAAAAAAGTAATAACTGTCTGATCCGGATAAGGATCCAGTGCCATTATATCATCAATAAGCCCATATGCGGCTATTATATCCTGCTCTGTAAAATCTTCTTTTCTAAGAATGGCTATTAATTGTTCATAATAAAGGTTGTATTGATTGCGGACACTTCTGACAATAGCCATTTGAGATTCAACTTCATCAAGTCTATTGGGCTCATTTTTTACAATTTCTGCCAGAATTTTTACAGCTTCGTTGAATTTTCTTTCACTAATAAGCTGTCTCGCAGTAGACATTGGATCTTCCCTCTTCCCGCCGCCATAAGCTTGAGCAACTAGGCATAAAATAAAGAGTGAGTAAAATAATAAATGTTTTAAGCTAAAAGGCGTTCTGATACTTTGCCTACCCCTTCTTTAATTTTACATGAATATATTACTATATTATCGGCAATAAAGTAACATATTATAGATAAGTAGCGCTAATATAGTAAACTTACTATAAAAAATTCCGATTATTTAAAATAGTTACTCGTTTTTTTTAAAACTATCTGTTATTATATAGTATAAGGAAAAATGGCAAAAAAACTACTTTGTTTTGCAATTTTATTCATAATTTTAGTCTCATTTTCCGCATCAGCCTTTGATTTATCTGATTTCTATTATAGAAAAGACAGGCTTTTTGGCTCTTTTTCTGACCCAAATACAGGTCTTACAGCATTTCCAACCCTTCTTATACCAATGGGCGGGAGAATGGAGGCAATGGGCACAGCTTTTACAGCAGTTGCAGATGATGCAAGCTTTTTAGAGGCTAATCCTGCGGGAAGCTCCAGCCTTAGATATACAGAACTCGTTTTTTTCCATAATAATTGGATAGCAGATACAAATATAGAAAGTCTTGTTTTTACAGCAAGACATAATAATTTTGGCTTTGCGCTGGGAGCAAAATTTCTCTATGTTCCATTTACAGGATATGGGTTTTGGGGCGAACGAACATCCAGGGGGTTCTATTCTGAAACTGTTGGAATAATTAACGCCTCATACAGATTTTTTGCTAGTCATGATTTTTGGGGAATCGCACTTGGCACAAATTTTAAAATTGCTTACCGCCACATCCCTGAGGCTATTTATGCAAATCAGTCAGCTTTTGCAACAATGATGGATTTTGGACTTCTTACAAGATTTAATTTTCTTAAATTTTATCATGCAAGGGAGAAAAATGCATCTTTCGGCATTACTTTAAAGAATTTAGGGATTGCACAACTGGACGACCCTCTGCCGCTTGAAGTAACAGCAGGAATTGCATATTCGCCTATAAGACCATTAATACTTGCCTTTGATTTTACACAGCCGATTTCCCTTGACCCGGAAATTCCTGCAGAAAAATGGGGTTTTGCTGTAGGCGCGGATCTTAGAGTTACAGATTTTTTCTCTGTTCAATGCGGCTTTAGATACAGGGGTAATAACCCAAGATTTTCTGTAGGAAGCAGGATTGATTTTAACAATATAAGTTTTAACTTCAACTATACACTCGACCTTACAACCCAAGCCGGGCTTGACAGATTTAGTGTTGTAGCATCTCTTAATCTTGGCGATAGAGGCAGAGGGCAAGTTGCTACAAGAGTTGATGAATTTTATATCCTGGGGCTCCTTGCTTATGCTAATGGCGACCTAAGGGCAGCTGCGGATTATTGGGAAAGAGCTATTGAGCTTGATCCGGGATTTAGCCCCGCAATAGCAAACCTTGCAACTGTAAAAAGAACATTACGGATACTCGATGAAATGATGTTAATGCAAACTACTAATTAGATCAAACGATTCAACCTTATCTAGCTTATCATTTTTATGCTGCCAATTACCTTTCTCTTCGAACTTCATAAACTCTATTATCCATAACTACTTCTATATTTCCTGAATCAAGAATCTTGCAGCTCATATTGCCGCTCCCATTTAGTTCAAATCTAAGCATACGACCATCTCTTGTATTTCTCATAAATATATAATGCGCCCCGCTTGATTCTCTTATAACCCCTGCATAAGCAAGCCACGAAATTACTTCTCGCCTCATCCTTTCCGGTTCCTGTACTTGTCTTGGTCTTGTTTCAGAGAGTGCCGCAATTCTTGGGGGCGCAGCAAAATAATTTCTAGCGATTTCTGCAATTTCTTTTTCTATTCTTTCAATATACTTTTCCGGAGGGGAACCTTCGCTCGCAGCAACTCGCTCGGCGGGAAATACCGGAATTGATTTTAAGTTATTGGAGCCATCAATATCAAAATTAGCTTTTATACGTATTACAACATCAAGAGCATCTCTTGGCGCGAGATTTCTTATTTGTACAAGAGAAAAATCCCAGTTATATAAAGGCATTGATGATATTTTGAGAAAATTGAAGAAGTTTCTGCTATTAGCCTGAAGCGAAAATTCAATTTCCCTTTCGTTACCATAACCAAGATACTGATAGCTCTTAATCGCGCACCTGGAGCTTCTTAAAACATCTCGTATGGTCATTCCAAAAAGAGCGGCCGTAAATTCCTCGCCATATTCTTGTTGTTTTTCTTCGCGAATAAGAGCTTCGAGTATTTTTATTCTTTCTTCTATTGAGTTATCTTCAGGCACATAACGTTTTACAGGAAGAACAGCGCCATTTAAACTAAACCTCTCCCTGTTTTGATAAGGGTGAATCTGATTCATTCTTAAATTATTGATCTGCCTGTTTTTTTCAAAGTTCCTTAGTATTTTAAGTGAATCCTGGGCTACTGCTTCCATCTGGAAACTATTTCCCATAATAGTCAGTGATGTAACTAAAACATTTCGATCAAGGCATGACGAAATTATACTTACAACTTCAAATGGGTTTAATCGCTTTCCCTCAATTAAATTCATATATTCAATCTCAAGGGTTGCCAACCTTTGTTTTTTAATTCTTTCGGACTCTAAAGTTTTTTCTATTCTTAATTGCTCTGCCCGAAGCTGTTTGTTTTTTTCTTCTAAAATTGTTTTATACTGATATACCCCAAATAAAGTAAAAAAAATAACGACAAGTGCAAAAGCAAAAGAACCAATTTTAATATATTTCTTTTTTGGGCTATATTGGCTGTAGATGCAGATAGAGTCAAAAGATATTCTTTTTACAAAATCTTCGATATTTCTGAAAACAACATTTTCATGATTGGGCAGGACTTTGAAAATAGCTTCTAAATCATGTGAGTTATTTTTTTCATAAAATATTTCCACAGAAGTTTCTTCATTGCAAAAAGTTTCTATATAGCTGCGGATATCTGAAACACTATCTATTCTTTTGACAATTGATTCGCTTATTGCTCCTTGTTCGATTTTTACTATTTCGATCCAGGCAGAGCTGATAAACAAAGCTGTTGCGGTTTTTCCTTTAAGCTTTTGTTGCAGCAGCAGTGTGGGGAGCGGCACAGGGCTCTTAGGCAAATCTTTGGGTAACAAAAAAACAAGATGTGAATGTTTTTGCTTTCCGTTCTTTTTTATAATAATATCTGTATCATCAAGGTTTCCGGGATAGAGCATTTTGAGTTTGTAATAGACAGCCTGATAAAGTTCTTTTCCTTTGAGCTCTGGCACATGGAGAATAAAAACTGAATAATTAATTCTTGGAAAAAATCTGCAGCATGGATGCGACACGATGTCGCTATTGAGCGCGGGGTTACAATTTAGAGGCTCATCTGACATTCAAAAATCTCCTGTCAAGCAGCACATATTTTTCAACAGTTCTTGGATTATGTTTTTCATTAGGTACTGCTGCAACTATTGCCTGAACAATATATTTTTCTTCGGCATCAAAAGTTATTTTCCAGAAAGCAGTTTTGCCTCCTATATAATTAAAAATTCTATTTGCCAAAGGAACTCCCAGTATCTCCATAATGTCAAGATCATCAAGCGGGCGCTGTTCAAGTCTTGTTTTTAGCCTTTTATACTTTTCTCTTGCATCTTTAATTTCAAACGAAGGGCGCAGAATAAAAAGTTCTATTATCTCGGGCTTAACATAATTTATATTGATTAAAGGAAAACTGTTAACAATCGGAAAAAGTTTATCCTGATCTGCTGTGCTAAAATTCCTGCTTATCTCTTTAAACGCAAAAGAAGAATCATGGCTGCGGTGCAGCCAACCAAAAGTAACGCACGAAGAAATTGCAGCCTCTGTTACATAGGGTCTCCAATCATTAACACTGCTTGAAAGCCCATGCTGATTCCTGTAATTAATAAAAGCAGTTGACTGATTATTTATAAACACATATTGACTAAAAAGCGGATCTCTCAAATCGCTGTCCGGCAAAAAATCAAGATGAAGTCCGCTGGAAACATCTTCCAAAGTTAAATTCCACTTGCGATATTTATTTATAAAACTAATGATATAACTGTTTTCCGGGCTGTCAAAGCTTTCTTCTTTTAAGTATTGGATATCATACAAAATTCTATTGAGCAAAATATCTGCTTCTTTTTTTATTTTGTAATCATTTTGATTTTTTCTAAAATAGATGTTGCTTGTAGTAAATATCAATGCAAGCCCGGACACCATGGCTGTTATAAAAAAGAGAAATAATATAGAAGCTACACTAATCCAGCCAGAATCTTTTTTGTTCACCATCTATCCCCAAGTAATGGTCTATTAGAAAAAAGAGCCAGAGTTGTATAACTATTATTGTTTATTAAATATTTTACTTCGATGCCTCTGATTATTCTTTCAGAGTTGTAAATTAGCTTTACTGATTCTATATATTTTGCAATACTGGAAGTCCAAAGCTGATCAGAGAAATTGTCAGCCGCTATTTCCATTGATGCCCAATAGGGGACATAGAGGGTTTCTGCCTTTTCCCTGATCAGCCTGTCAACAAATAGCAATTCATAAGCGCTCTCTATTGAGCTCATCGTATTATTCGCCCCTTTGAAAGAGGTGGAAATTATCGTAAAAATGACTCCTGCCATAATTGCAGTAATTGCAATAGCAACCATGGATTCCATCATTGTAAATCCAGCACTGCTATTATTCCAGCGAGAAGCTTTTGTTCGCAGATGCTTTTTTAGATGCAGATTTATAAAAGCTTTTTTCATATTTATTTGTTTAAAAAGTTCCTCGTATCTTCATTTCTTTGAATAATTTCTCTGTGAACTTCTTCCTTAAAAACAGAACTTCTGCGGGAAACAGTTGATAATGAAAAGAGTATTCCGGCTAAGCAAAACATTATAATAAACATGGTAATCAACCCGCGAAGCAGCACAAATCCCTCTTCGCTGCTAGATGGCGAAGTATGACAACACTCACGCCGCTGCGCCGCATTATCAGTTTTCCCACGATGTAATATCCGCATCTTTCCCCTCCCCGCCTTCTCTGCCATCACGGCCAAACGAACGTATGGAATAAGGAAGCCCATGCTGCCCGGGTACCCTATACTCATAATCATTTCCCCAAGGATCTTTTGGAACAGGTCTCAGCAGATAAGGTCCATTCCACAAAGGACTCACAGGCTCTACTGTAGGCTTTTGCCACAAAGCCGAAAGCCCCTGCTCCATAGTCGGATAACGGCCATTGTCAATATAATATGACTCAAGAGCCACAGAAAATGCGCTTATCTGGCTTCTTGCTGTTGCGACCTTTGCCCTGTCAAGATTTTGTATTGCAACAAAACCAACAGAAGAGGTCAAAACAAGAATAATAGCTATGACAATCAATGTTTCCATAAATGTCCAGCCATCATCTGAACGTAAATTAATCTTTTTCATAACACCTTCCCATATAATGCGAATACAGGTAAAACAAACTGTATAACCAGAATAAATACAACAACTCCTATCAGCAAAATCAATATCGGTTCAATCATGTTCATCATTTTTTGCGTAGAGTTATTTATTGTATTTTGAAAATATTTTCTTATTTGCTCAAAGATATGCGAAACTTTTCCTGTGCGCTCCCCTACTGCTATCCAGGTGCCTACATAACTCGGAAACTCTTTGCACTTAAGAAAAGCATCGGACATCGCCTCGCCACGTTTTAAATCTTCATTTATAGCAATTATTGATTTTTTAAATGATCTGTTGCTCACAACTATTACAGACTCAGATAGGGCTTTACTTACATTGATTCCGGCTGCTGTAAGCATTTCCATTGCAAAAGCAAAGTTAAGTGTCTGAATGTAAGAGATAAAAGTTCCTATAAGCGGAATTTTTAAAATAAAATTATCGAATAACGAAGCAAATCTCTCGCTGGCTTTGTATAAAATAATTGCTGCAGCTATGCCTGACAAAAACATTATAAAAAGGCCAAAAAATATCCATAAAGAGTTATATATTCTCTCTATCTCAATACCAATATTATTATTCGCGCCTGAATTAAATACTAAAAAAATATCTGTCATTTTCGGAAGTATATACAGAACAATTGCAAAGCAGCCTATAATTGCCACAAACAATACAATCGCCGGATACATAAGCGCATTTATAATTTTATCCCTGATCGCCTTGCTAGATTGCAGATAACTGCTCATACGCTCAAAAACTTTTCCGACAGAACCTGTTTGTTCTCCCAGCCTTACAAGAGCCTGGTAAAGCGGCGAAAAAGAAGATGAATATATTTTTAAAAGAGAATTAAAAGAATCGCCGCGCTTCATTCCTTCCGCGAGACTTGCACACAGCTTTTTTACCTTGGCATTATCTGTTATTACTGCGCATAACTCTAAAGAATTTTGTAAATTCAAGCCTGCATTAAGCAGAGATGCCATTATATCTGTAAAAGCGCTGATAGTATCATGGTTAAAATGTTTTTTGGCTTTATAAACTTCTTTTTTGTTGATTTCATTAAAAGAGAGCAAAAAACCGTCAAGTTTGCCAAAAGAAGAGATAAGTTCATTCTCACCTGAAACTTCTTTTATAATTTCGCTCTTTCTCCCTGCGCCATTTGTAACAATACATTTATATAAAGGCATTAGAATAACACCTCCCGCTCAACTTCCTCGAAAGAGGTAATGCCTTCTGCAATTTTTTGCAGAGCATCGCGGGCAATAGGCTGCATACCACTTTTAATTGCATAGCTTTTAATTTCCGATGCGGGTTTTTGCAAAGCGATCATTTTTTCCACTTCTGCATCATTCGTAAATATTTCAGCAACTATAGTTCTTCCTTTATACCCCGTGTAATTACACATTGCACAGCCTTTTGCTGTAAACACAACATCGCTTTTAATATTATATTTCAGATACAATTGCTTAATTTTTTTATCAGCCTTATAAGATTTTATACATTCCTTGCAGAGCTTTCTAACAAGCCGCTGGGCAACAGAACAGCGCAACACCGCTGCTATAAGATACGGCTCCAAACCCATATCGCACAGCCTGCCTATGACAGAGATGCTGTCGTTCGTATGAAGTGTGGAAAGTATTAAATGCCCGGTTAATGATGATCGCAGCGCAAGCTCTGCAGTAACAGTATCCCTTATTTCTCCAACCATTATTACATTAGGGTCCTGCCTTAAAACTCTTCGCAGCATTCCGTCAAAAGTGAGATTAATCTCCTCGTTTATCTGCACCTGATTCACGCCAGGTATTATTTGCTCAACAGGATCTTCAATAGTAATTATTTTTAATTCATCGGAGCGCATAGTTCCTATAAGAGCATGAAGAGTTGTTGATTTCCCGCTGCCAGTAGGACCTGTAAGCAAGATAAGACCATGCGGGTATTTTGCATATTCTTTTATTTTTTCAAGATCGCTTTTGCAAAATCCAATCTCAGCCAAAGACAATATCTCTGTAGATTTATTAAAAAGCCTTAGCACTATCGACTCCCCTCTTGTTGTGGGAACCGTAGAAACGCGCAGGTCAACAGTAATTTCTTCGACAGACACAGTAAGCCGCCCATCCTGCGGCAGCCGCTGCTCCATTGTATTCATATTCGCCATTATTTTTATTCTGTTTGATATTGAATAAAAAAGATCTATATCCATTTTCTTTACTGTTTTAAGTATGCCGTCTATTCTGTATCTGATTCTCATATAGTTGCTTTGACACTCAATATGAATGTCAGATGCATTCAAACGAATTGCTTCAATGCAAATAGAATTAATAATATTCACAATCGGCGCATCGTGCGTTATATCATCAAGAACAAACTGGTCTGCATTTTTTGTTTTATTTGTTTCTTTTGCTACAACATTCGTTGTGTTACCGATAAATGCTGCGAACTCAGACTTGCTTACATTGTAAAATTTAGTTTTTTTCGGAAGATGAAATCCCTCCATATAGTCATAAACACTCTGGCTGCTTCCTTCCACAATGGCAACAGAGACCTGATTTTCATCTTCAGATATTTTTACTACCCCCATGTAACTCATAAACTCTCTGGGGTACTGCAACAAAGTGCCACCTGTGGGTATGGATGTTGCGCTCGGCGCAGCGACACGCGAATGCGGGTCGCGAAGAAGCGCAGGCTGAGTAGTTTCATCAAGACTAAAAATATTTTCCTTCAAAGATACAAACGGCTTTGCCACTATAAAACCTTTTTACGAAGTCCTTCGCAATATATACCGGTTAAAATATTCCTCGTTCCTTTTTTCAAAGTCAAAAAAACTATCCGTACTGCGCTGAATAAAAGGAACAATATATATAACCATTTCTGTAGTTTCTTCAGAAATAGTTGTATTGCGAAATAGCCTGCCAAGAAGAGGAACAGAGCCCAATACAGGAAAATTGTAATGGGCTTCTGTTTTTTCCACCTGCAAAAGCCCCCCAATAATTATAGGCGTTCCTGATTTTGTTCTAACCTGTGTATTTACAACCCGCTCAGATGTAGGCGGAGGATTCATTGCAGTAGTAGTAACCTGACCATTATCAGCCTGTTTGGAGATATCTGCCCGCACAGTCATAGTAATCATGCCATCTCCAGACACCCAGCCATTGATATTAAGAAACAAACCAGATGTAATCTCCCTCGTAATTCCAGTATATAACGGTCTTCCGGTTTCAGGATCAAGAGCAACATCCCTGTATCTAAAAGTGTTTTTGTTTTCAAATCTTATATCCTGACCCGATATCCCGTTCAGGGTTGTATCAGCAAGAACTCTTGCCTTATTCTCTCCTATTTGCATATTTAACTGGAGCGCAAGCTGATACCCAAATTTGTAGACAATATCAAAATTTATATTTAGCAGATTCGAAAAAGCGCCGGACAAAGTTCTTTGCGGATCAAGATCAGACTGCCCAAAGCTTGATTTATTTCCCAATGTAAGACTATCGCTCTTTTGATACTGTATTATCAAAAGCTGGTAACGTATCTGCGGCTTTGGTTTGTCAATTAGTTTTAAATCATCAAGAAAGTATTGCTTTTTCTCTTTCGCGCCTGTAAAAAAGATAAGCGTAGGATCTGCACTTACAACTACTTCCTCTCTGGAAACAGATGGAGGCAAAAATCTAAGCAGCTCCTCGCTTTTAATATAACGTAAATACACAGGAAAGCCGTGCGGCCGCTTATCTACCAGCCTGATATAATCTTTCATCCGAAGTTTCAGCTCATCACTAATCAAAGCTATAAATGCATTTGAGTTAGGAATAATCACAGGCGAACTCGATGCAAGTTCTCTTGGAAGAAGAGCTATAAAATCCTTTACATTAAGATGTTTAATTTCAAATCTGTTATAATACCTGCCCTCTACTGCTACATCTATAAGAGCCAGAAAATCCAAAATAGGATTTATCTCCTCTTGGCTTCCTGTAAGATATATGCTGTTGGTATTTGCATTATATTTTATAAAAGAAGAAGCGCCCAATTCATTTGGAAGCAAAGCTCCTACATCCATAACCGAAATATTCTGCATCTGCACAACAATAGTATCTTTGAGCTTTTTAAGAACATCTCTGCGCTGAATCTCAAATATATAATAGATTGAACCGATTTTTGCATAATCACAATTCCCCTGCTCCAGAACCAGACGAAGCAGCTCCTCAAATGTTTTATCTGTAAAATAGAGATTCTCAATATTGCTATCGACCCGCTGCAGCATTGAATATTCCTTGCCTGCTGTTCTAAACAACAATGCAAGAATCGCAGAAAAAGCGCCGCGCGGGATATTCATGGAGTACAAATCACCTCTGCGGGTAATAGCATTGCCTGCAAGTCTGCTGCTTGAAGCAGCGCCAACGCCGGCAGCTCTTCTCATATAATAACTGTTGTTTATATATTCAATAGAAAAATCAGGATACCTTCTTATGAGAATATCGAGAATATCAGGAATAGAAGTATCCAAAGAACGGATTGAAATAGTATCTCTTGGCAAAGCATCGTATATAATAGTAGTGTTGGTAATCCTTGAAAGCTCTCTTACTATTGCCTCAATATTTGCATCTTCGGCAAATACATTTAAGATCTCTGTATCAATACTATAATCTACAAAAATCCTTGAGACATAATAATTATTATCTATTTTCCTGTAAAACAGATAACAAGCTTCAAGAAATTGAGATAACGCCTCTTCAAATTCCATGTCGCTAAAATAAAAAGTGGCTGTTCCTGTTACAGTATCATCCACAATTACCGAGCGGCCGCCCATTTCCGCAAGAGCCATCAAAATATCAGTTATCCTCTGATTACGAAAATCAATCGCGCTAATTCTCTGTGCGTGCAACGGCGATGCCGCAACTATAATAAATACAAAGACAGCGATTTTAAACAAATACTTTTTCATAAACTACACAACCGCCTTATCACTATTGAGAAAATTGCACCGCCGGATAAAAAAGGCGCAAATGGAAGCTTTGTCCCCCTGTTCCATCCCCACAAATATTTTCCAGCAAGAAATAAAAGCAAACCGCTTACAGTAGCAAAAAGCATTGCAATATATATGCCCATAAACCCCAATCCATAAGAAAGTACTGCTGCAAATTTCACATCCCCAAAACCCATACTGCCAACAAAATAAAAAACAGCAAAGAACATTGCAAAAACTACTGCGCCCGACAACAAACCATGTAATACAAAACTATACCCATTAAGAAAATCAAAAACCACTAAAAAGAAAAATAAGACTGCTACTAATAGATCCGGAATACGATAAGTTTTTATATCTATGATACTAATAACAACAGAAATAATTATTATAGCCGCACTTTGCACGCCTGCAATTTTATCAACAAACTCCATCTGCCTCACCATTTTTATAACTGATATACAAACAAAAAAACTATAGCAAAAAATGCAAAATAAAGAATTAAAAATATTATTATTACCATACGAAAAGGTATGTTTATCAATCAAATATTTATTTTAAAAAAATTAAACAATTTCAATGCTTATTATTTAACAGAAACAGGCAAATTCTGTATTTTGATTCAATTTTTTTGAAAAATTATTAATTTTTTTCATTTTTTTTCTTTGGCGAGGAGGTAAACAACAGAGCTCTTATGACTACTTCCTAAAAAAGTGTTTTCCGGTAATCCTCGCAGGAAAACGCAAGCCATCAATCTCGATACAAGCGCTGTACTGCTGCCAAATTAAAGGTACTTCCAATTTCCCAACCTTAAAATCATAACTTGCTTTTTTCTGTACATTTTTACTTTACGAGAACAATAAGCATTTATATAATAGAGCAATGTTTAAAAAAATTATTGCAGCGCTTGTTTTTATCACATTAATACAGAACATATATGCGCAGGATATTGCAAGCCCATTTGAATGGCTTACAAACACCATCAGCAGAAACGATTCAATAGTAGTCGATTATCTTAACACCATAGACTTCGGGGAAAGAATAAGAGCCATACCCTATATTGCAAAGCGCGACGACAGAAATTTTTCGCTTTTACTGGATAATATATATTATCAGCGAGGCAATAATGTTCATGAAAACGAGTTTATTCTTTTTCTTATGCTCGACCATTTTTTTAATGATGAAGAATCTGTTAATGCATCCAGAGAATCTTTTCTTGCTATTTTAAAGAATATTTCCAATTACCAAAGCTCGACTTTACGAAAAATAATAATGGAAAAAACAGCGTTGCTTGATAACAGAAATGCAGAAACAGTTCTGCTAAGGCATGCTCTTTTTCTGCTGGAAGAAGGACAAAGAAACCGAGGAAGATTCAGCCCCGCAATGCTCGAGGAGAGCAGAATTTTCTTTATCTATTCAGCCAAAGTTAATTCGCCGGTGCTTAATGACTACAGGCAGGAAATCTACGTTACTGTTTCCAACATACCGGACAGCTTTCGGAATTAACAGCTCTAAACCATACGCCCTTGCCCTAAACATACCAAAGATCGGGAAAAGCACTATGTTTTGGCAAAACCCCGACCATTTGGTATGTTTAAAAAACTGCTCTTGCTTTTGTTTCATTTTCAATAAAAGGTATTACGTGCAAAGCACGCGCAAAGCGACCGCCAGGCAGCTTGTCTGCGGTTCTCGCTTCGTCGGTAAATAAATGATTTGATGTTTTGCATTCTCTCCATAAATACGGACAAGCACACTCTTTTTTTCTGAACAGCAAATTCACGATTGACTTTTTTGACTTGCCATGTTTATAAGAGGCAAAAAAGCCGCTTTTCTTCGATTGTTACCTTACCCGTTATCCGCCAAATTAGCATGCAAATCCTGAATAAAAACTTGATATTTTGCATCTGCAGTTTCCAGAAATTGTTCAAACTTGAGTTTTTCCTGTGCTATTAAAAATTCCTCTTTTTATTAAAGTAAAAATATATCATTGGAATTATTGAAAACAGTATCCAATGTCCGGAATATAATCTTAAAACATGGAATTTTTGCATGAAGTATTCGGCTTGGGTTATTTCCGTTATTTCCCCTTTGCGATTTAATACATATTTTCCGTCAATTATTTCCGGTACGCCATTGATGACATGCAGAAAGAGCGTTGCAAAAAAGTTAATAAAAGCGTACAGAAATACTATGCCTATAATAGCATAAATAAAATTATTTCCATTCGGTATCAATATTCTTAAAATTGATAAATATGGATTTTTTGATTTTATTGATATATTCGTGAAATTATTTTTCCTTTGTAATACCATTATTGCAAAAGGGATAAAAATTAAAATATGAATTATAAAAACCAAAGAATATGCACCATAATACTCGTTTAAAAAATATGTGCTGCCATGTACAATTATGCTAATAATTGCTAAAAGCAAAGAAAAATAAAAAAATATAACGTTCTTATTCATATATGGGTTCTCTCATTATCATAATGCCATATCCATTCATTAAGATCAACAAGTACAAGATGCAGGGTGACTGCGTATTAAGCTGACAGAAAGCCATTGAATTAACGCGAATCGGCAGTACCGGAGGAGAACCGGCTTACAATGCCGTTTTTACGGATCACATGATGCAAGGGATAAACGGAATCGAAACGACAAACACAATTCGCGCTCTTTGTCTTTGAGTATGCGCAGAATATTCCAATCATACTCTTACAGCCAGCACAGTCTACGGAATAGAAAGTATTTTTTACGCCAATGAGTTTTCAGGCTTTACAGGCAAGCCAATAGATATCAGGCAGCTTGATTCAATAGTTCGCAATATGGGTAAAAAACACACAAACTGAGTAACCCTTGCGGCAAAGTATGCCAAGATAAATTTTATATGGGTTTAACTTTAGTAAAATTTTGAATTTTTAAGTAACAAAATAAGACAAAAATTGTTCTTGTACATATAGCAAATAATTATTAAACTCCAAGGATATAATGAAACAGTTGCCATATTTTTTAAAAGCTTTAGCCTTTTTAATATTCATCTCGTGTATTAATACAGAAAATAAACTTAATGAAGATATTGCTTCAATTACCGGCACTTACTTTCAGCCAACAAAAATAACTTTTCGAGGGTTCATTAACAGTGAATATGAATTTACCCGTCAGATTTATTATAGTGACTGTTTTTTTTACACCTCTAGTTACATCTATAACCATGATCTTGCAAGATTATCTTTGCTGCTGGCGCTGGCATCAGCTTCTGCAGTTGAAAGCGATGCATATTGGGGTGCCAATGGTCTAAACCCCGAAGATACTTTTGGAAGAGATGCGAATTTAAGAAATGCTCTTCAAAACCTGGGTTTTACAAATTACACCCCTAATAATTACAATATTTCCTTGAATAACAGCGAAAGCAAAGTTGCTTTTTCTATAGCAGAAAGAAAACTGTTTATCGGCGGCAAAGTCCATACACTGCTTGCTGTAGTAATTCGCGGCAGAAAATACGGAGCGCAATGGGCAAATAATTTTTATGTAGGTAACAACGGGAAATACCACGAAGGCTTTTACAGAGCTTCGCTGGATGTATTGTCAGGGATAAATAGTTTTATAGCGAATAACGCAATAAAAAAGCCTGTAAAAATATGGATAACCGGATTCAGCAGAGGCGGAGCTGTTGCCAATTTAACTGCTGCTGCATTAAATACTAAGTTCGATCCTCATAATATTTTTGCTTATGTTTTTGCTGCACCAAATAATATTATTTTTAACGATGATGCTGACAGAAGTTTGCATAATAACATATTTAATATTATTCACCCATCAGACATAATTCATATTTTTCCCTTGCGGCAATGGAATTTTTCAAGATACGGTGTTAATCTGTTTTTTCCCGCTGGAAACAATATACCGCCCGAACTAACTGAAAGAGTTAACCAAATATACCGTGAATTAGTTGGCGAAGATTATCCATTCATTATGTTTCCCGATACTCTTGAAATTGTTGAGTGGCTGCTCAACGAATTAGCGCCCTCAACTGAAATATGGGTAAACAGATGGCAAAATATTCTAAAAGCATATGCCAAGCTTCGTTTTAACAGAATTGAAGTTCAAACAGACGATACTTATATTAGTTGGGAGGCTGGTAATATTACTGATCGATTTATTCATGTCTTTGGCGCAGAGAATCTTTCCAGCTTCCATGAACTAATACCTTTAATCATGCAAGAAAACAATTTTGACAACAATATTTTGGCGCATATAAATGTTTTTTTATCAATTGCCAGAATGAATAACATGAATATCCTGGAAATGTTCAGATTTATCAGAAGAGTAACAACAGCAATGAATTTTATAAGAGCATCGTTATCTGTATATATTGATACAGGTCACATTAACGCCATAATAGCCGCCCATTTCCCGGAAGTTTATTACGCGTGGATGTTTGCTTTGGACTCACAAGATATGAATTCTAAAACTCTTTGAACGAATCCACAAGAATTGTAACAGGTCCGTCGTTTACATACTCTACTTCCATTAACGCGCCGAACTCGCCTGTTTCTGTTTTAAGAGAACTGCTTCGAATTATTTCCACAACTTTTTTGTAATAGAGACACCCTTTTTCCGGCGCAGCTGCATCGTTATACGAAGGTCTTCTGCCTTTGCGAGTATCTCCGTAAAGCGTAAACTGGGAGACAACAAGCACTTCGCCTTTTATATCCAAAACCGAGAGATTCATCCTGCCTTCTGAATCGTCAAATATTCTAAGATTCAATATTTTGTCTGCAATATAACTGCAATCCTGCTCAGTATCATTAATATGCACGCCAAGAAAAACAACAACCCCATTCCCTATTTTGCCAGCAATTTTGCCCGGGGAAGAAGCGCCATCGTTAACTCTTACAGATGCGTTACTAACTCTTTGGATAACAGCCCTCATCGAATATGATTCCTTAGCGATATAGCTCTTAGCCTAAAAGGTTCACCGTCTTCGATTATAAGCTGCCCTAAAATATCGTAGGTAAACTGTTCATCCAGAACAACAGGGAAGTCTATTGTAACATTTATTATTCCTTCGATTATTCTTCCTGTCTCAAATCCAACAAGAAAATCGCAAGATACGCTATCTTCGAATATTCGTATATTAGCTATTCTGCCTGACCATTTTACATAACAGTTATTATATAAATATGGTCTTTCTGCTACCATTCTGTAAGTTATTGTATTTCTGAAATGCCTGAAGTCCGGCTCTCTAAGATAGCTGTCAAGAAGCCGCGCTCTTTCTTTTACAGCTTCTGAGGCATTGGAATTTAAAAGTTTATTTATATTTATTCTTGCTTCGTTATAGCGGCTGTTAAAAAAATGATTTTTTGCAGCCTCAAATATCGAAACAATTTCCCTTGGCTGGAGCTCAATTCTGAATTCTCCTGGAGCCACAAGATCGCTCATATTTCTGCTTATTGCAAGCTCCGGAAAATGAGTTCTTGATCTGTTCATATTTTCCAATACATGGCTAGATGCAAAAAAAAGCGATGTTAAAACTGCGAGAGTAATAAAAGCAACTTTTGCATAACGAAAAAAACTGTTTAGTTTTACTCTGTTTAAATGCGGCAAAAAATTATGAAGATTTTTTTCAAGGAAATCTTCGGGGAATTTTTCAAACGTTTCTGATTTTCTTAAAATATCGAGGGATTTTTTTGCGCATTTATTTTCCGGATCTTTGTCGAGAATATCAAGCCATATTCTTATAGCTTCGGTTGGCTGCCGATGTTTTAGATGAACAACCGCAAGCCCAAGCATTTGATCAGAATTAGGGTGTATCTGAAGCGCTCTTCGCAAGTAGGAATTAGCTCCGCTAAAATCACCAAGAAAAAGACACGACATACCCAGATAGTAGTAAAATTTTTCATTTTCCCTGTATCTGTAGACTTCTGGTTCGAGCAATCTGATTACATCAGAATATTTTCCATGTTTAAAATGCGTTTCAGCTTTTTTAAAATTTTTATTCATTTTGCAAGAAATGCCTCAATCAATATATCCAAAATTGCTATAAACCGGAGCCCCCGGCTCTGATTAACATAGCTTCTTTTTTAGGGTCATCAGCATCAAAAAAAGCAGAAGCAGTTACAAGAACATCTGCCCCAAAGTTTATAAGCTCTCCAGATGTTTTGCTGCTAACACCGCCGTCTACAAATATTTCAAATGAAAGATTTTGAGATTTTCGTATAACATCCAATTCCTTGATTTTTCTTATAGACGAGTGAATGATTTTCTGACCTGAAAACCCCGGATTTACAGTCATAATCTGGACAAAGTCAACAATATCTATTATTTCTGAAAGAGCTGCCACAGGCGTCGAAGGAACAATAGATATGCCAGCCCGCGCCCCGCCTGCTTTTATAACATTCAGCGTCCTGTTTACATGAATATCTGCTTCCAGATGAAACGAAATTGCGTCTGCGCCTGCTTTAAGATAATCATCAATAAAAATAGCAGGATTATTGACCATAAGGTGTACATCTATAGGTAATTTTGTGATTTTTCTAAGATCCGCCGCAAATTTATTCCCAAATGTAAGCTGGGGAACAAAATGACCATCCATCACATCAATATGAATATAATCTACCCCGGAATCTTCGCATATTCTGACTGCTTTGTCAACTTTTGTTAAATCTGCCCGCAAAACCGAGGCTGAAATTTGCACTTTTCTGCTTGTTAACATACTTAAAACTATCAAATTATTTTTATTAAAGCAATTAAAAAATAAGCTCAATTGACTATTTCGTTATGACAAGTATAATATAATAGTAAACTATGGATAAAAGTATAACTGATGTAAAAGAGAGTATTGCATCATTATTGCAAATTGCCAGAGATAATTTAAAGACTGGTGATTTTGAAAAAGCTAAAGTTGAGATAGAAAAGGCATTTTCTATTGATTACAATGAACAATTTGTCATAAATGGGCTTAAATTTGCCAATTTCTGGATCGAAAGAAAGATGCGTTTCCAGACTGTAGAAGGCCATTATGAACGAGGCAGTTATCTTTTTCGGCAATGGAAAGCTTTTATAGCATTTTTGGAAAAATTTGACAAAGCAGATGATGAGCTAACAATTTATGCAATAAAATACTGGGTCTTTAATCAGGCTCTTCATCACTATAATCAGCTATATGAAAATGGAGCTGATGATCTTGAAATATTAACGAAGATTGGGTTGTGTTACAAGAATTTAGGCGACTACTGCCGCGCTCTTGAATTTCTTGAAACAGTAATGCAATCAAAAACAGAAGATGCAGAGCTTATAGCAGAAGTTGCAGATTGCTATGCATTTATTGATGAAGTAAAAGCATCAAAAATATTCTTCAGGGAGGCGTTTTTTATTGATCCGCAAAGCATAGATATTTACTCTCTTGAGTCTCTTCTTATAAAAAAACTTATTGGAAGAGTAAAGTCGCTTGGATTTAATGATAAGCTTCTAAAAGAATGGATTCCTGTTTATGGAGTGCTATATGGTGTTTTTAATGTAAAAAGAGAGCTAAAAGTGCTTGAGCTTGGAAAGCTCAAGCAATCAATAAGCGCTCTTGAGCATCAGTTTGATGAAGATTTGCAAAACAGGGAAACTACAATTCCCAGGCTTTTAAACAGATACTTTTGGCTTATTGATTATTATATAAGCACGAATGACAGCAAAGACAGGATTGAAGATGTTTTAAGGAAAATAAATAAAATTAATCCTTCTGTTTATGAGCTTTATTCAAACTGAAAGGTTTGTTATGGATATTATCGTAATATAAATTTCTGGAGAAAAAAATGAGTTCAAATTTGGTTGAAAAAATAGGTCAGATGCTTAATGAGGAAAAATGGACGCGTGCAACTATAAAAAGTTATTCTATAAATAATTTTAAAGACCTTAACCACTTAATAAAGGATTCTGATAATGATGAATCCTTGCAGGAAGTGCTTAAGTTGTGCGAAGAGCATTTGGTTCATTCAAAAAACAGCATTATTGCGCTTTATATTTCCGGAGTTCTTTTACTTGCCAAACATGTTATTGATGATTCAAACCTTTTAGTTTTGATCAATATTTTTTCTGATAATCACAAATGGAATATTGTTGAATATCTTTGCGAAAGGATTCTCGACTATGGAGAAAATAAGACTGCTCTCAGAATGCTTGCAGAATGTTATGCAAATGAAGGCGAAAATGACAAAAAAATTGCTGCATGGGAAAGGCTTATAAAAGTTGATTATGATGAGACCGAAATTCTAAAGCAGCTTGCGGAAAAAAACGAAGCTGAGGGCAATACTGCAAAAGCCATAGATTATTATAAAAAAGCAATTCACAGATATGCAAATAAAAAACAATTTCCTGCTGTTAAGGAATTGTGGACAAAACTTATTGAATATTGTCCTGATGAGATCGACTTCTTTTATCATTTAACCAAAAAAGTAACAAAAAACATAGGCGAAGAGAGAGCATGTCAGCTTCTTGAAGAGTTTTATGAACACTATAAAAAGAGAGAAAACTGGAATTATGCTATAGATATTTTAAAGCATATACTTACCTTTGAGCCTGCAAACAGCGAGATGAGAAGCGAGATAATATACTGCTTTACGCAAAAATACAGCTATCACAGCCAGGTTGCGGAATATATAAAAATTTCAAACCTTTCCCAAAAATGGAGAAATATTCACGAAGCTATTGCAGATTTTGAAAAACATATTTCTTTTGAAACAAATAATTTTGTGTTTCACAAATCCTGGGGAATGGGCAAAATTACAGATATTAAAGGCGATAATGTTGTAATTAACTTTTTAAAGCAAAAGAGACATACTATGTCTCTAAAAATGGCTATAAATGCCCTTACAATGCTTGGAAAAGAGCATTTCTGGGTTTACAAAAGCACCAAGAAGAAAGATGAGCTAAGGAATATGGTAAAAACTGATATTCCCTGGACTCTTAAAACAATTATAAAAAGCTTTGGTAATTCTGCAGATATAAAGAGAATCAAAAGCGAACTTGTTCCAGGTATTCTTACGCCAAACGAATGGACATCATGGAGCAATGAAGCAAGAAAAATTCTAAAAACAAATGCAGATTTCGGGAATCTTCCGGATAAGGCAGATTTTTTTGTTGTAAGAGACAAACCTATTACTTTTGAAGAAAAAGCATATAACAATTTTAAAGCAGAAACAGATTTTTTTGATAAATTAAAAACACTTCTTGATTTTGTTGATGAGGTTTCGATTGAATCAGATTATTTTCCTGAAATGTTTCAATATTTTACAAATTATCTGAAGTCTTATAATTCACCGAATGAACAGGTTGTTTGCAGCTATCTTCTTGCTGACCAGATTGTTTCAAAATTTCCGCATATTAATCCGGGAACCAATGTAAAATTCAATGATCTTATTAATAACATAAATGATATCCCTGCCCTCTTTGCAAAAATTACAGATTCTGATCTTAAAAAGCTTTTTCTTGATAAAGTAAGAACGCATGATAAAAACTGGTCTGCAATTTATCTTGAAATATTTCCGCAATATCTTAACAAAAGCGTTATTGATGCGTTAATTACAGAAGGGTATAAGGATAAAGTAACAAAACTTGTAAAAACAATATATGAAAACTTTAAAGAATACCGGGAAAGTTTTATCTGGATTTTAAAAAATGCAGAAGAATATCCTATTTTTGAAAAAGCATCGCAAGGAGAAGAAAAAGTTCTTGTTAGTGCAACCCATCTTCTTGATATTACATACAGGGAAATTGTTAACAAAAGAAATGTAAATAATAATAAAAAGATTAATAAGCAACTCAATAATTATCTGTTTAAGGATAAAAAGCTTGAAAACTTTATCCTGGATGCTGATAAAAACGTAATTATAAGAATGATTTCTCTTATAGATGGCATAAAAGGCGTAGACCCCGCATTAAAGATCGAAATCAAGAAAAAAATTAAAAATATCCATCCTGATATTAAATTTATTGGAATTGAAGAAGAGATTGATGTTGTATCCCGCGGTCTTATTGTTACTGCAGCAAGCCTTGAAAACAAGAAAAAAGAGCTTAAACATATTCTTGAAGTTGAAATTCCAAATAACTCAAAAGAAATTGGCGAGGCAATAGCTCTTGGAGACTTAAAAGAAAATGCCGAATATAAAGCTGGAAAGGAAAAACAGGAATTACTTAACGTAACAATAGGGAAACTAAAAGAAGAAATAGAAAAATGTTATGTATTTGACCCTGCAGCAGTCAATACCAACAAAGTCTCTTTTGGCACAAAAATTACATTGTTTAATAATGAAACAAACTCAAAAGAAGTATATACTATACTTGGACCATGGGAATCTTCACCTGAGGAAAATATTATCTCCTACATGGCTCCTTTTGGAAGCGCATTATTAAATGCAAAAGTAAATGAAGATTTAAACTTTACAATAAATGACCGAGATTATAACTATACTGTAAAAAAGATAACAAAATCAGGACATATATAGAATGAAAAAAAGCTTTCTACTTTTAGTCTTATTAATGGCAGGATTCTTATTTGTTTTTCCTTCACAAGTTGAAGCAACTCCTGTTGATATGGTTATACTTCTAGATACATCATGGAGTGTACTACCTTCTTTTAAGGGTATGTTAAATTTTATAGAAATGGATATTATTTCCGAATATCTGAGATTTGGCGATACTTTACATTTTATAACTTTCGATGAGAAGCCGTATCTTGTTTTTTCCAGGCAAATTAATAATAGAAATGATTTTGAGTTTGTTATAAATCATCTTTCGTTACTACACCCGTTTGGAAATTTTACAGACATTATTGCTGCTGTAAAATTTCTTAGAGAATATGTTTCAGGTATTTCAAGAAATTCAGCGAAGAAAATTATAATTTTAACTGATGGTGTACATAATCCATCTTATGAAAGCCCATACGAGTCAGTTATTTGCCCCAGAACAGGAGTAAACCTTTTTGAAAGAGAAGTTGAAGAACTTGAAAGAGCTAATTGGAAAGTAAGAATTGTACTAGTGCCTGGCGATGGTCAGCGTGAATCTACAACCTCAAGGGGGACAAGCAGAATATCAGCACCAGCAGAGCCGAGAACCGCTGCAGCGCAGCAGAACCAGGCTCCGGCACATGGTCAACCCGCAACGCCTGCCCAACCAGCAGCGCCTGGAACCACTTTTGTGCAGAACCAGCCCCCTGTACCAACACCAGTTATGCCAACAACATATCCC
>JGI20163J26743_11538566_pt1 | contig 48518 bp, 38 predicted proteins | sample TergutCu122P1_FD_26743 | JGI IMG/M metagenome (IMG submission 26743) | reverse complement strand
CTTGCTACTTCAGCCAGGGCATTTAATTCTTCCGCCTGCAGGTTCATTTCCGCTTCAATAAGCATAATTTGCCTGCTGTACTCGGCTTCCGCAAGGCGCGCGCGGCCTGCCATGTTTTGCTGCCACACGCGATACGTGGGGATTCCAAACATTAACCCGCCAACTACTGCTACCAAGACCAGCAGGGCAATTATCCCGCTTATTACGTGGCTTTTGGTGTGTCTCATAAAGTCCTCCTTGTTGATATGATTTTTTGACGCTTAAGTCTACCACCGAATAATTACGCCGTCAAACACGGAAAATATAATCCGAAAAAGTCGAGCAATGCCGCGTTAGCAAGTGTTTGTGAAACAATGCCCGCAGCAGAAAAATTAATTTTCAGCGAATGGATGCCAAGTTCCGGCTATGACCCTGTTGACGGCGCGGATTTTGAGGTTTACTCTAAGCTGCCACACGACTCGCCCAATTTTGAGTTTTGGTGTTATGTACCGGTAAAGAAGCGGGGATAAGAAAACATTCCAACATTACTGAGTTTTGTGAGCGTAAGCGAAGCAATCCGGTGACTTCTATTTGTGCATTGTGTTTATATGCAAAGTCGCTGGATTGCGAGTCATTGCGCTGTTCGCGCAATGACTCGCAAAGCATAGGGAATTATCGTTTTCGGGCTAACCTGGTTGCTCCGTCTCTACATTCTTTACAATTATACACTCTGCAGCCCGCCTGTGGTTGGTTTTGGATACGGTTACGGTTATGTCGTCATACCCAAAACTGTCACCTTCCACGGGAATTTTGCCAAGCTTGTTTCTAATCCATACGCTAACTGTCGGCGCGTGGTTATGTTCGTGGGTTAGGTTGAAATATTCGTATAAATCGTCCATATGGGTGGTACATAATACCCGGTAAGAATTATTGCCTAAAAGCACAATTTGCTCTTCAACGTTGTCGCTTTCGTCCCAAATTTCTCCAACCAGTTCTTCCAAAATATCTTCCATTGTTACAAGGCCTTCCGTGCCGCCGTATTCGTCCGAGACAATTGCCATATGGCTTTTTTCTCTTTGCAAAATTTTTATCAGTTCGCTAACGCTGGTGATGTTCGCAACAAAAACGGCAGGTGAAATAATGCTGTGCAGCGGGCGGTCCTTGTTCATGGTATAGCGGAAAAAATCCCTCATATGCACAATGCCTGTTATGTTGTCTATATTGCCGTCGTATACAGGCAAGCGGGAACGGCCGGATTGTAAAAATATCGAAGCAATTTCCTCGGGGGTGGCATTTTTGGGGATGCCGATAATGTCCATCCTGTGGGTTAGAATATCATTGGCTTGTTGGTCGTAAAACTCCAGCGCGTTATGAAGCAGCAGCCTGTCGTCATTGCCAATTGCCCCTTCGTGCTGTGCTTCGTCTACATAAGAATGTATTTCTGCTTCTGTTATAGTCTGGCTTTCCGTTTCAGGCCGGAACAGCCGGTAAAGTATGTTTTTCCACCATATGAAAAAATGGTTGGCAGGGGTAAGCAGAAACATTATAAAGCGGATAAAAGGTGTACAAGATATTGCGATTTTTTCCGGTGATTTTTTCGCGATTATTTTTGGCGAGACTTCGGCAAAAATAATTACAACTATTGTTAAAACAGCAGTTGATAATGTCGCGCCCATGTCCCCAAAACGCCGCACAAATAAAACCGCACAAAGGGAAGCAGCAGATAAGTTGGCCACGTTATTTCCCACCAAAAGGCTTGAGAGCAAACGGTCGAAATCGTTGTATAAATCCAGCGTTTGCTTGGCTTTTTCGGCGGTTTTTCCAGTGCCTTTTTCGGCTATACTTTTTAACCTAATACGGTTTAGTGAAGTGAACGCAGTTTCACAAGCAGAAAAAAATGTTGACAGTGCCAGCAGAACAAATAAAATAATAAACGCGATAATATCAAATTCCAATTATCATCACCTCGGGTACACCATTTTTGATGTTACGGTTTGATTATACAACTCATTGTGTCAAATTACTACATTCATTTCAAATATGTGCTAAAATGATGTAAACGCGTAGAACGCAGGAGGTAAAAATGAGTACCAACTTTAAAGGAAATATTGTCGGCACGGCCGGTCATGTTGACCACGGTAAAACATCATTAATTAAAGCTTTAACAGGTATAGATACAGACCGTTTGAAGGAAGAAAAAAAACGGGGCATTACAATTGAACTTGGTTTTGCCCATTTAACCGCGCCTTCCGGCGAAAAAATAGGTATTGTTGACGTGCCCGGCCACGAGAAATTTATTAAAAATATGCTGGCGGGGGCAGGCAGTATTGATGTGGCTCTTTTAGTAATTGCCGCCGACGAAGGCATAATGCCACAAACCCGCGAGCATTTAGATATTTTGTCTATGCTAAAAATAAACTGCGGCGTTGTAGCCCTAAACAAAGCAGATTTGGTAGAAGCCGAGTGGCTTGAAATGGTGGCTATGGAAATTGAGGAAGAGGTAAAGGGAAGCTTTTTGGAAAACGCAAAGATTATCCCTGTGTCTGCAATAACGGGTGAAGGGGTAGGGGAGTTGCGCCAACATATTTTTGATTTGCTTGCCCAATCTCCAAAAAAAGACGTAGGTACGTCTTTCCGTCTGCCTATCGACAGGGTTTTTACAATGGAAGGCTTTGGCACGGTTATAACAGGTACATTAATTGAAGGGCATTTAAATGAGGGAGATGAAATAACAATCTTTCCGTCTATGAAGACAACCAAAGCACGGTTTATTCAAGTTTTTGGTGAACAAGCTCTGTCTGCAAGCCCCGGACAGCGTGTGGCGGTCAACCTTGCCCAGATCAAAAATGAAGACGTATCCCGTGGCGACGTACTTGCACCGGCCAATTCTATGGAAAATTCCTTCCTCCTTGATGTGCGCCTGGATATTTTAGAAAACATAGACCGAGAAATTCTGAATAACACAAGAGTTCATTTGTACCACGGTACCCGGGATTTACTGTGCAGGATTTCATTAATCGGCAGCAAGGGGTTAAAGCGTGGAGAATCCGGATATGCTCAGCTTCACCTTGCGGAACCTCTTGCGGCTAAATACGGGGATCCTTTTGTTATCCGGTTTTATTCGCCATTAGAAACAGTTGGCGGGGGCGTTGTTTTAGACCCGTGTCCTCAAAAAGCACGTAATAATCAAGGCTCGCTGGACAGGCTAAAAGCAAAAGATACAGGTACTTTGCCGGAAAAAATTGCGGTATTTGTGCAAGAACGCCCATTTGTTGACAGGGTGTACATTAAGGAACGCTTTAATATACCCCCTGATATCAGGGGGTACGCAGACTTTGAAAGCGAGCTTTCGAAACTTATTGATGACAAAATTCTGCTTGCTGCCGGACAAAGCTTGGTTCATCGCAGTTTTATTGAGCGGTGCGGCAAGCGTATCCAGGACTTGCTGCTGGTTTATCATAAAAAAAATCCTCTTTACAAGGGTATGCCCATAAGCGAGTTGACCAGCCAAATTTTTGACCAAAATGAACAGATACATGCAAACAGCATAGTTGATTTTTGCTGCGAATTGGAGCTTATCAATAAAACCGGCGGTTTAGTGGCTCACAAAAATTTTAAAGTAAAGGTAAACGAGCGGCAGCAAAAAATTTATGATGAAGTAATTAAAGCTTTCTGCAACGGGGGGTTTTCGCCCCCTGCGGTTGATGAATTGGAGGCAGCATACGCCAAGGAAAAAAACGTATTTAAGCAAGTATTAGATAACATGATAACGGGCGGAGATTTAATTTTACTTACGCCGCAAATCTTAATTCACAAAGATTTTTACGACAGGGCCAAAGCTATTTTTGCGGATGAAGTGACAAAAAACGGTGAAATAACATTGGCTCAATTCCGTGATAAACTAGAAACATCGCGCAAATATGCAATGGCATTGCTGGAATACTTCGACAGAAAAAAAATAAGTAAAAAAATTGGAGATGTAAGGGTGATGGGCTAATGGCTTGTCACCTTTTTTATTTTCTTACATATAGTGTAGTGTACGGGCTTGTACAAACACTTTCAATAAGGAAAGGACAAATTGTATGCAAGAAAATCATAACCCTTTTTTAACACGTTGGGAAAACGAGGTAGAAGATTGGAACACACGACATGATGAAGTTAAACACAAACACCCATCCCGTGATGATTTCGACGAACTGGTTGAAAAGGCACTCAAACACATCGAAGAAGGTATCCGGGATATCCGCAAAGGCTTGGCCGAAATAATCCTGCTAAGGGTACATGAAGGCAAAGAAAAAATACGCGAAGGTATCAAAGACATCGAAAAAGGCTTGTGTTACCTGGAAGAAGCCTTAAAGCACAAATGTTTGGTCAAGGATTCCGAAGGGTTTTGCGATGTCAAAAATGGCATAAGGGATATTCGCAAAGGCTTACGTGAAATTGAAGCTGCCTTAGAGCATTTGCATGAATACTGCCACAGAGCCGTAATAGCCATTATAGAGGCCCTTTTCCGCATAGAAGAAGGCTTACACGATATCCGTGAAGGCTTGAAAGATTTACACTTTAAAGATAACAAAAAAGCCTGCAACAAAATCAAGGAAGGCCTTAGGGATATTTTTGAAGGCATCGGTGACATTGAAAAAGGTGCAATGGAAATTAAAAATGGGCACGATTGCGAAGGTATAAAGAAAATCCGTGAAGGTATCAAAGATATCGAAGAAGGTATCCGCGATATTCGTGAAGGCCTGGACGAATTCTGCTTCGTAAAAGACCCGGAAGCCCTAAGGGAAATAGAAGAAGGCCTAAGAGACTTGGAGCTTGGTCTGGCCGAAATCCGTAAGGGTATAAGGGAAATCTTGGACGAAAAAGTCGAAGAAGGGCTAGAGCATATATGTAAAGGCCTAACCATTCTTAAGGAAGGCGCGAAGGACATCGAAGAAGCTGTTAAAAAGTTGTGCTGTTAATCTTGCTTGATGATTCCCACTGTTATTAAGCAAAAGTTTATAGTATTAAGAAAAGAGCAGGCTACGACAGCTGCTCTTTTCTTTACAAGTACAACATAACAACCTGTTTCGCGAAATAATCTATTTTTTTCTCCTGCAATAATTTTTCGATTTCATCTTCGTGTTCAATATTTGTGCAATATGCCAGCCCGCACCCGGCTTTAACTTCCGAGGGCAGGGGAATTAGCCGCCCAAGTTTGCAAGTATCTTCAAAAGCCAGGGCGGCAGTGGTGGTGTTAAAGCCGATAACCAGCTTTGGCTTTCGTTCTCTATTCATAATTATCGGCAATCTCCTTTACGGCCCGGACAGCGTCACACACATGCTCTATTGTGTTAAGTGATGAAAAACTGAAACGAACCGCCCCTTGTCTGTCTGTTCCAAGTGCTTTGTGAAGCAGAGGAGCGCAATGGATTCCGCCCCTGGCAGAAATTCCGTACTCGTTGGACAGTATAAATTCCACGGTTCCGGAATCTAAGTCACCGATATTTAAAGTTATAATGGGGGTATGTGGCAAATATACATTTGTGTAAATTTTTACGTTGAGGATAGTACAAATTTCTTTGTAAAACTCCCGGGCAAGTTCCAGAGACTTTGTAAAATTATCCTCCATGCCTACTTTGTTAATATATTCTATCCCGGCCAAAAGCCCCGCAATTCCGTGGCTGTTTAACGTTCCGGCCTCTAGTGCTTCCGGCATTTCTTTCGGCTGGGTTTTGGAAAAGCTGTCTGTGCCCGCACCGCCAAATTTAGTAGGCAAAATCCGGTGAGGAAAGCCTTCACGCACACAAAGGCCGCCAACCCCCTGGGGGCCGTACAAAGATTTATGCCCCGTAAAACACAGCACATCAATTCCCAAAGTGTTCATGTCAATAGGGATTATTCCCGCCGCTTGTGCTGCGTCTACAATTAAAATTAAGCCGTATTTTTTGCAAAAGGCCGAAATAAACTTCATATCTACAATTAGGCCCGTTAAATTGGATGCGGCGGTTATTATTACAGCTTTTGTGTTTGGCTTAACATAGTTTTCAAAACCGGCGTAATTCAGGTTGTTGTCCTCTTTTATGTTTATGATGGAAATTTCCATTCCTGCGGACTCTAAATGATACAACGGACGTAGAACAGCATTATGTTCCAGTGCCGTGGTAATCACATGGTCATTTGGGCCAAGCAGCCCCCTGAGTGCGATGTTCAGACTTTCCGTTGCAGATGACGTAAACACTGTATTTTGCGGAATTGTACCAAAAAGGGCAGCAACAGCCTTGCGCCCCGCGTAAATACAATCTGACGCGTTTTTCGCGTGTTTGTGTACCCCACGGCCGGGGTTTCCCATTGTACATATGGCTTCTGCAATCGTTTGAGCTACCACCGGAGGCTTAAGTAGTGATGTGGAAGCCGAGTCCAGATAAATCATAATCTCACCTTATGGTCTAATAATGCAAGCTGCTTGCTGCATTAGGTTTACAATATTGTACATATCCGTAACTTCCCCAATTGCAAGGTCCGCCAAAGCATTAAAATGGTTTAAGCACGTACCGCAAACCAAAATTTTAACGCCTTGCAGGTGCAAGTACTGTAAATCTTTAATCGTTTCGGAATTTTGTAATACATGCCGCACCCCGCTATTGTAAAAAATTATGGTTTTGGGAAGGACTTCTAATTGTGTTAGGGCAAAAATAAACCCCTTAATTAGGATTTTGCCCAAAACATCGTCACCATATCCCATAAATTTCGATGAGATTACTACAATTTTCTCTGAACTGTTATTCCCGGGAGAACCGGTACCATTATCATCATTCCCGGTTTGATCCGGAACGTTATCCACTCCCCCAATGGAAATCAAAAAATGCCCCGTTTCTAATTTTGAGGTCGAAAAGGAGCATCCAAGGGAGTTTAGCATCTTAGATATATTTTGCACAGCTATTTCGTTGTCAACTGTAATTTCAAGCCCCTCAAATGCGGAACCGGCGGCATTCATCTCTGCCAGGGCCTTTTTCGTTTTTATTACGGGTACAGGGCAAATATCGCCCACACAATTGATCCGTTTCATTATTATCACCACACAATAATATTTTTGGACAGCCTTGGCACAACTTCGCCCACAATGCTTGGCGTAAGGTCCAGCTTACCCAGTTCTGCGAAAAGTAACGCGGCATCTTTTGCGGATACAGCAATAAGAAGCCCGCCGGATGTCTGTGGGTCGAATAAAATTTCCTGTATACAATCTTCCACATTTTCGAATTTTACTTTATCCGCAAGGAAATTTCGGTTTTTTTGCCCGGCAGAAGTAAGCAAGAATTCACGGGCAAGCCGCTCTGCTTCGGGGATAAAGTTTACATTCAAACTGTTAACTTGAATGGAATACTTATTGCCATCCACCATTTCATTCAAGTGCCCTAAAAAGCCAAAGCCCGTAACATCTGTCAGGCTTGAAATATCGTACTTTTTTGCAATCTCGAAAGCGTATTTATTCAACGTTACCATAGATTTTACTGCCATGTGGAAACTTTCGCGGCTTGTTTCCCCAACCCTGTAGGCAGACGTTACAAGCCCAATCCCAAGTGGTTTTGACAGGATTATTCTATCGCCTATCCTACAGCGGTTATTTTGCATAATTTTGTCCGGATGAACCACGCCTGTTACAGACAGGCCATATTTTACAGTGGTGTCATTAATTGAATGGCCACCGCACAGTACACCGCCGGATTCCTTTACTTTTTCGCCGCCGCCCTGTAAAATTGCCGCCAATATGCCCGGGTCTTCATTTTCCGGAAAGGCAACGATGTTTAAGGCAACTTTAACGTCACCGCCCATTGCGTAAATGTCGGATAAGGCGTTGGCCGCCGCAACTTGCCCAAACAAATAAGGGTCATCTACCATAGGCGGGAAGAAATCCAACGTTTGAATAATAGCGATATCGTCGCTAAGTTTGTAAACTGCCCCGTCATCGGAACTGTCGAAGCCTACCAATAAATTGGGGTCGTCAAATTTAGGGATTTTTGAAAGGCTGTCTTTCAGCATCCCCGGGGGCAATTTTGCGGTACAGCCGCCACAAGCGGCAAGCTTACTGATTGTTTTAATGTCCATGAAATTTCCTGTATATAAACGCGTTGGCATTACAGGCCAACAACGAAGATTTTGGCGGGAATATGTGGGAATCGAACCCACCTGGGCAGCTTTTGGCCACCTGCATAGGTGTTGAAGACCTTGGCGCACACCAGCACGCATCTATTCCCATTGTTGGGTTGGTGGAGATTACTCATTTAGTATACAACACTCTTAAGCTGTCCGCAATAATAAAATGTAATGAATCTGCACAAAAACACGTATCAATATGCTTTACATTGTATGCCAAGTGCGCTACAATAGATGTGAATTTGTAAAGGAGGGTTCTTTATGGCATCTACCAGCATGAATATTAGAACAGACAGTGAAGTAAAAAAACAAGCAGAGGAGCTGTTTGCGCAGTTTGGTTTGTCTATGAGTGCGGCGATAAACATGTTTTTACGCCAATCTATTAGAAAGCAGGCTATACCTTTTGAACTTACGCTGGATACAGCATCTGAGAAACATTCCGTAAACCAAGATGGGCATGCAGAAAAAAATATACTGGAGCTGTTTGGAAATATACAGTTTGCTGATAACTACGATTATAAAGCACTTAGGGAGGGACGATAATTGGTATTAGTCGATACTTCTGTAATAATTGACTCCTTAAAAGGTGCCATGAACGACAAAGTATTGTTGTTTAAAAAAATACTGCAGAACAAAATCCCCTATGGCATATCGGCATACACCTATCAAGAAATTTTGCAAGGAGCCAAGGACGAGCATGAGTTTACTAAACTTAAGCTTTACTTGTCTTCTATAAGAATTTTTCTGTTGCCGGAAGCAATAGTAACGTATGAGAAGGCTGCAGCGTTATACTTTAACCTAAGAAGGCGTGGAGTAACCCCAAGAAGTGTATTGGATATACTTATCGCGCTTACAGCAATAGAGAATGGCTTATATCTTCTTCATAACGATAAGGATTTTGACGTAATGTCCAAAGTTGTAGCAGAATTGAAGACACTTAGTATATAACGAAGGGAAATAACAACCATGAAAAAAATAAAAGCAGCAATTATCGGTTACGGTAACCTTGGAAAGGGCGTGTATGAAGCCATTTCAGCATCGCCTGATATGGAAGTGGTTGGTGTTAAAATTAGAGATGTACGAAAAGCGGAGGAAAAAGGCATACCTCAAAATGTTAGGGTAGTAGAGCATTTTTCCGAGCTTGAAAAAATTGATGTAGCATTTTTATGTGTACCGTCGCGGGATGTGCCCAGCGAGGCAGATGAGCTGTTGGCAAACGGTATAAATACCATAGACAGTTACGACATTCATGGGAATTTGTACGATGTACAGCAAAAGTTGGACAAAACCGCGAAGGAAGGTAACTCCACAGCAATTCTTGGCGTGGGTTTTGACCCGGGTATGGATTCCGTCATACGCTGTCTTTTGGAAGCCGCCGCGCCAAAGGGCATAACTTACACAAATTTTGGCCCGGGGATGAGTTTGGGGCACACGGTAGCGGTTAAAGCAATACACGGTGTAAAAAACGCGCTGTCTGTTACAATTCCGCTGGGTACAAGTATTCATCGCCGCATGGTGTATGTAGAATTGCATGATAAAAACCAGGCAGACGCGGTTACAAAAGCAATAAAAAATGACCCTTACTTTGTAAACGACGAAACACATGTCATAGTAGTAGACGATGTAGACGCTCTGCAAGATAAAGGTCATGGGGTTAATATGGTGCGAAAAGGTGTTTCCGGTGTTACAGACAACCAGTTATTTGAATATAACATGCGCATTAACAACCCTGCATTAACGTCGCAGGTTATGGTATCCGCGGGCAGGGCCGCAATGCGGCAAGCGGCAGGGTGCTACACAATGATTGAAATACCGTTAATTGACCTTCTTCCCGGCGAACGAGAAGGGATAATCAGAAGATTGGTATAGGCTTAAAATTCCAGTTCGTATATTTTTCCGGGTTCGGTTTCAAGCGATGTTTCATCACATTTAGGCGGCTTGATACGCAGGATTTCGCCTGCTTCGCTTAAGATTTTAGCTTTTACGCGCCCTTGTTTTTTCTCTGCGGAAACTACAAAGCCGCCAACTGCTCTAAAATTATCAAAGGCCGCGTCCATATTTTCCGGTATAAACGGGAACAGTCGCATCAGCCCGCCTTGGCTTTGCAGAAGCATTTCATTTATTGCCAAAACCCCGGCATACTTGTTTTCTACAGACCGCCAGTCGTACCACATAAATCCTGTGCTGGAGTTGACTTCTTTGGGTATATCCCCGGTGGATAACATATAAGACGCTGCTTGTCCGTAGGTTAGCCTATGGGCAAGCAGCACATTTTTTATGGTGTCAAAATGCTCTGTTATGCCCAGCCTAATAGACGGCACCAAGGACGAAATCGGGTGAATTACAGGCACACCCGGGTACATATTTTCCCCGGTAATTTCGGAAATGAAGGGGTTCATCAGGTCGGTTTTTTTCAACATAATGCGTAGGGTTATTGTTAGAGGGTCGTCTCCGTCACCGGGTACATGCTCGCCGGGGTACACAATCCATCCGCCGCCGCCCCAACGGCTGTAACGGGACTCGTCCGCTCTTCTTTTTAGCTCTGCGTCTTTCCAATGCTTGTCCAGGCCAAGCCAGCCATTGCCGTCTTCATCTATGCCGTGTTCTATTTCCGGCACACTGTCCCGTGCATCTGCCCATTTTTGCTGCCAATCTTCGTCTACGCCTAAAATTTCGGCAGCTTTTACGGCAAAGTCAAAAGTGCGTTTAAACATACATAAATCTGTAACTGTGTTCCTGTGGCCGATAAAATCTTTGTTAAACGGCGGTTCTTCCAAACGGACAGACGGGAAAATCTCGTTTTCTTCATTGGAGTATTTTTGTAGATAGTTCCAGTAAAACTGAGCAGAAGCTTTAATATATGGATACGCTTTATCTCTTAACCAGTCTTTATCACGCATGTATTCCCAGTACTGCCACAAAGGTACGCCTACCCAGCCTGTAATTGCCAGGGCTCTGCCAAAAAAATTAATAACATTCGCGTGTTCCTTAACCATATTTGGGAACGGGAAGTAGGAAATATCGCAATATGCTCCTTCAAGCCCAAAAATAAGCTTTGCGTGATATTGGAAAATAGGGAGTTTTTCTGCAATAAAGCGGGCGTACAGCTCTATCCATTCAGGGTGGTTTGTTGTTAACGCCGTGCAGTACCATTTTTGAAAATTGTGGTTCATGTGGCAATCCCCATTCCAGGGGATGGAGTCTTGTATTATTACATTGCCGCCTGCACCAATTGGGTTTACGCCCAAGGCACAGCTTTGTCCAAAATGGTTACGGTACCAAATGGATTCTAATTCCTCGTCCTCTAAAGCAATGTTAGAAGTTTGCCAAAATTTTTCCCACTGCTTACGGCTGCGCGTTAAGGCCTCGTCGAAGGTTGGGCATCCTGCAGCTAAGGCCAAAGCGCGTGTGCGTGGGTTTTCTTGCGGGTTTTCGCAGTCCCGGTCTGTGACTACCGCTACACACAAAGCAGCTTTTTGCCCCGGGGGCATTGCGCAAAATTGTCTTACACGCCACGCCTTGTAATCCAACCATTGGCCTTCATTTGGGAATTTTGCCCCAAGTGCCCATGTAAATTCATCAATTCCATACCCTGCGGGTATTGTTTGCGTTATTGAAGCCGTCCGGTCTTCCCCCGGCAAAAGAACAGGCAGCGGAAGAGTAATGTCTGTATCATCCGGCTCTTTTTCTACAACAAACACAACCCAGGGGGCTTCGCCGCTTGCCTCCGCTTGGGCCCACACGCGGTTACTGCCTTTTTCAACAAAAACCCGTATGGTCAAAGTGCCTTTTGCAAAATGGAAAACACTTTCCAAAACCCCATCAGCCAGCATAAGCCGTGAATTTACGCGAGTGTTAGAAAGCCCCGGGTGAAAAATTCTTATGCACCCGGCACGTTTGGGGTAGGGCTGCTTTACACCGGTTATGGGGTAAGAATCTGCACGGTAGTCGGCCTTTTCATGGCCCACACTCCATTCACAAAATAATTCCCTGTCTTTTCCCGCCACAAGTTTAATTAAATCGTCGTGTTTTAACGCATACTTTTCAGGGTCTGCGTTACAGCGTGCGTCCCATACATCAGACTTGGAAAGCATGATTTTAATCTCGTGCGGGAAAATATTTACGCTTGCGCCAATATCTCCGTTCCCTATGTGCATAGACTCGAACGGGTGGGTTAACGGCCCGTCAACGATCATGTCATGCTTGGAAATGCGATCATGTAAAATTTTGTCCATCTGGCTACCTGCCTTTCATTTTAAATTCCAGAAACTCTACTTTAATTTCCCGGCCATATAAATCCGGGCCGGTGTAATCCAACAAGTGGGTTTCAACGGAACGGATTTTATTATCGCTCACTGTCGGGCACAGGCCTATGTTAGTAATGCCGGGAAATGTAGTGCCATTAACTGTTGTTTGCGTGGCGTAAACCCCATCCGGCGGCAAGAATTTGTCACTGGGTGGGTATATGTTTAATGTAGGGAAGCCAAGATTTTGCCCCAACTGCTTGCCCTTTGCTGCTATTCCTATTATGAAAAACGGGAACCCCAGCTGCCGGTTGGCTTCCGGCAGGTTGCTTTCGGTAAGATACCTGCGTATGCCCGATGTACTGATGATGGTTTGAGAGTCAGTCCCGTTGCCGCAGCATGTTGGGATAACCTGTACTTTAGCGTCATATGCCGCTGCTTGGGCCTGTAAAAGCGAAATATCTCCTGCACGGTCTTTGCCAAAGCGGTAATCGTCACCCACAATGATTAATTTCGCGCTGTATTTTTCAAACAGCAGCTTACAAAAATCTTTGGGGGACATTGCCACAAAGTTTTTGTCAAATACACAATAAAATATATGGTCTAACTTTGTGCTTTCTAAAATGTGGCTGCGCTCCTCTTTTGTAAATAAGGGCTTATACCCGGTGTCAAACAAAAAAATATGTGGATTTGGCTCGAATATCATTGCGGCAGACGCAATTCCAAGCCGTTCTGCCTGGTTTGTCACCTCATTAATTAGTACCCGGTGCCCCAGGTGTATGCCTTCAAATTTTCCGATTGTTAGTACGCAATTGTTCAATTTGCCCCTCCGTTTATATCGTTTTTTACCCCCTGATATCAGGGGGCTACATCATAACTTCTGCCCGCAGTTTTTTTGAATCACCGGCGTACAATCCGATTATTCTGTCATCACCGCAGACCCAAAATTTCAGCCCTGCTGCCGTTGCTGTATCTATTACAGAAAGAGGCAAGGGGTTTCCGTTTTTAGCAAGTGTCAGTTCCGTGCCGGTTACATAAATTTGGGGGTAGGGGAGCAGTTTATCCACAGACAAAATAAGCTCGGCAAGCCGTCCGGCATCGGCGATTTCTTTTAATTCGTCCAGTTTCATTGCATCGCGAATAGAAAACATACCGCTTTGCGTACGCACAAGTTCACCCATTGTCGCGCCACACCCCAGTGCTTGCCCAATATCAGTTGCCAAGCTGCGGATATACGTGCCCTTCGAGCATTTGACTTCAATGGTAAAGGCGTTTTTGTTCGGCACAAAATTTACAATTTTTATGTCATGGATAACAACAGGCCGCGCCGATCTGTCAATAATTTCGCCCTTACGGGCAAGCTCGTACAGCTTTTTCCCGCCAATTTTTATTGCGGAATACATTGGCGGAACCTGCATGTATTTACCGCGTACATCAAAATGAAAAGATAGAACTGCTTGCTCAATTGCTTCGGTATTAAAATCCACTGCTTTTTTTGAAATTATTTCCCCGGAAATATCCCCGGTATCTGTCTCAATACCTAAAATAACCTCGGCGATATATGTTTTATCTTCCGAGGCTAAATAATCTGACAGTTTTGTTGCGCGTCCAAGGCAAATTGGTAATACACCTGCCGCATCCGGGTCTAGTGTACCTGTGTGCCCAACTTTTTTTGTACCGGCAACCCTTCGTATTATTGCCACAACATCATGGGAAGTGTAGCCCTTTTCTTTATAAACATTTATTACGCCTGTCATAAATTTGAAACTCCTTTTCAAGAAGGAACAACGCCTGTTTCAACGCATTTTCAACTGTGGCTGTAACAGTACAGCCTGCCGCCAGGCTATGCCCGCCGCCGCCCATGGCCACAGCTATGTTTCCTACATCCGGCCCCCGCGAACGAAAGCTTACTTTTACTTGGTCCGGTCTCTCCGGTTGATAAACGAATACAGACGAATCGGCACCGTTTGTGCTTAACAGATACTCCACAATGCCGTCTACATCGCCGGAATTTGCTTCTACGCTTGTCATTTCATCCAGCGTTATATACGAGTAAACAACCCGTCCGCCGTATGTTTGCTTGGCATTTTGCATTACAATACCCATCGCTTTGCCTGCCGCAAAACTGTGCATGTGCAACAACTCATTGTAAATTGTTGTAAACGGTATATTCATATTTATTAGCCGTGCAGCAATTTCCAGCGTAGACTTTGCAGTTGCGCTGTACTTAAACCCGCCGGTGTCAGAGATTATGCCCGCGTAAACCGCGGAAGCAATGTTTTCGTCCGGTTGCGTCAATTCTTCTATTAGCCGAAAAACAATTTCGCTGGTAGAAGATGTCTCCGGCTCGATATGGTTAAACTCGGCAAAACCCGTGTTAGTTTTGTGATGGTCTATGCATACCGTATGTTTTGCCCGGTTAAATAAAAGCTGCCCTGAACCAAGCCGACTAAGGTCGGCACAGTCCAGGGCTATAAGCACATCAACATCTAAATTGTTTACATCACCGGTATACAAGAATTTATGACCGGGTATTACATTAAACTTTTGAGAATAGGGTTCTAAAACAACAGCTACATTTTTACCCAATCGTTCCAATGCAAACGCAAGCCCAAAGCATGAGCCTATGGCATCTCCGTCGGGGTTAACATGTCCTGTTAAAACAAAGTTCAGTTGACTGTTGATTAGTTTAGTTATTTGTTTCATTGGTTTGCTCACCCTCTTTGGGTGTATTAAGTGACTCTATCAATTGGCGCATACGCATTCCATGTTCAATAGAGTCGTCAAAAATAAACTTTATTTCCGGCGTTTGCCTAAGGTTGACAATTTCGGCCACACGCTTGCGTACGAAACTTGATGCTCTGTGAAGGGCATCCATTGTAGCCTCCTGCTGCTCTTTATCCCCCAAAACACTTACATAAATTTTGCAGTGCTTTAAATCTGTGGTTGTGTCTGCTCTTAACACACTAACAACGGTACCAATGCGTGGGTCAGACAATTCTGAACGGATAAGTTCCGCCGCTACACGGGCAATTTCGTCATTAATGCGAATGATACGTGTTCTTGCCACAGTAATACCTCCATTTTAACTTTCGGATTATCTCGGGATTTCTTCCATGGTGTATGCTTCTATTTTGTCGCCTTCTTTAATGTCGCTGTAATTTTTGAATACCATACCACATTCGTAACCGGCGGCAACTTCGCGTACATCATCTTTAAAACGGCGAAGAGTGTCAAGTGTGCCGTCATAAATTACACGGCTGTCACGCACTATACGCACTTTTGCATTGCGGGAAATTTTTCCTTCGGTAATATAGCAGCCGGCTATTGTGCCAACGTTAGAAGCTTTGAAAATTTCACGAATTTCTGCGTGACCCATAATTTTTTCTTCAAATTCTGGGTCTAACATACCTTTCATGGCCGCTTCAATATCGTCTATTGCAGAGTAAATTACACTGTAGAAACGAACGTCAACTTTTTCAGATTCCGCAACAGATTTTGCCACAGGTTCCGGACGGACGTTAAAGCCAATGATAATCGCGTTAGACGCAGAGGCAAGCATTACATCAGATTCTGTAACAGCACCCGCGCCTGTATGGATGATACGTACACGAACTTCGTCATTGGACAGTTTCTCTAAGCTGTTTCTTAAAGCTTCCACAGAACCTTGTACGTCTGCCTTGACAACTACGTTCAAATCTTTTATTTGCCCTGCTTGAATTTGGCTGAACAAATCGTCCAAAGACACTTTGCTTGTTGTTTTAATCATGCCCACGCGCTCTTTTGCCCTAACAGACTCGGAAAGCTGACGGGCTTGTTTTTCATTTTGCGCGGTGTACAGGATGTCACCTGTGGTTGGTACTTCCGCAAGGCCGATAATTTCAACAGGCATAGATGGGCCTGCTTGCTTTACGTTACGCCCGCGGCTGTCTACCATGGCGCGTATTTTACCAAAACTTGCACCTGCAACTACAGGGTCACCAACTTTTAGTGTGCCTTCTTGTACTAAAACTGTGGCTACGGGCCCACGGCCCTTATCAAGTTTAGCCTCAATTACACTGCCACGGGCAGATTTATTTGGGTTAGCTTTAAGCTCTTTCATTTCCGCTGTAAGCAGAATCATTTCCAGAAGTGTGTCTATACCCATTTTTTGACGGGCAGATACGGGAACAACTACTGTTTGACCGCCCCAATCTTCCGGTTGCAGGCCGTGTTCCGTTAGCTGCTGTTTTACCCTATCCGGATTGGCATTTTCTTTATCCATCATTGTGATTGCAACAATAATTTCGACACCTGCGGCTTTTGCATGGTTAATAGCCTCAATTGTTTGCGGCATTACGCCATCGTCTGCGGCCACTACCAATATAGCTATATCCGTTACCTGGGCACCGCGCATACGCATTGCCGTAAAAGCTTCGTGACCCGGTGTATCCAGGAATGTTACACGTCTGTCATCAAGCTTTATGCTGTATGCGCCGATATGTTGGGTAATTCCGCCGGCTTCAGACTTTTGTACATTGGCGTTACGGATTACATCCAACAAAGATGTTTTACCGTGGTCAACGTGACCCATAACAACAACTACGGGTGGGCGTAATTCCATATTTTCTTCATCATCGGGCACGGAAGAAAAAGCTTCTTCAAACACGTCAACTTCTACATATGCTTCCACCAAAACGTTAAATGATTCGGCAACCAAAGAAGCCGCTTCAAAAGTTATGGTCTGGTTTGCGGTTACCATTACACCTTGCTTCATAAGAACTTTAATTATTTCCGCATTGGAACGCATTAATTTTTCTGCCAAATCGCGAACTGTAATGGTTTCCGCCACAGTTATAAGTGAAACATCAGGCTCTACCTTTTGTACAGGAACTCTTTTTGCAGGTTTTGTATTTTTATTTCTGCGATCCAGTGCCTGGCGATTTTCGTTGCTGAAACTGTCTTTTCTATCTTTTTTGGCACCAATAGCCTGTTCATGCTGTTGACGGTTCCATATTGTACGCTTATCGCCTCTTGTTGATGTTTCCGGTTTTTTCTCATCTTTGCCGCGGGCACCTGCAGCTCCGCCGGGACGCCCACCGGGCGCACCGGTTGGCCGGTTTCCACCAAAAGCAGGACGTCCGCCTGGTGCTCCGCCCGGGCGGCCGCCTTGTCCGCCTTGATAAGGAGGTCTGCCGCCGTCTTGACGTGGAGGACGATTACCGTCTTGTCTTCCCTGATAAGGAGGCCTGCCGCCGTCTTGACGTGGAGGACGGTTACCGTCTTGCCCGCCTTGATAGGGAGGCCTGCCACCGTCTTGGCGCGGCGGGCGGTTACCGTCTTGTCTTCCTTGATAAGGAGGTCTGCCGCCGTCTTGACGAGGAGGACGGTTACCGTCTTGTCTTCCCTGATAAGGAGGTCTGCCGTCTTGACGAGGAGGACGGTTACCGTCTTGTCTTCCCTGATAAGGAGGTCTGCCGTCTTGGCGTGGAGGACGGGAATCGCCGCGTGTCCCTTCATGACGGGGCGGACGGGAGCCTTCCTGCCGTCGTGACTGATGACCTTGCGCATTTGATGCAGCAGCGGGCGGCCTTGACTCACCTGCAGTGTCGGCAGCCGGGCGGGTAGGGGATGTTTCTGCAGGGGCAGCAAGTGTACCGTCTTGTGCTGCCGGGCGCGGGCGCGGAGGCAACGGGTTACCTTCCGCGTCTACAGGGCGTGGGCGCGGTGGTAAAGGTCTACCGTCCGGGCCCAACCTTGGTCTGGGCGGTAAAGGCTTGCCGTCGGGGCCAAGAGGACGCGGGCGCGGTGGTAAAGGTTTGCCATCCGGGCCCAATCTTGGTCTGGGCGGCAAAGGTTTGCCATCGGGGCCAATAGGACGCGGGCGTAAAGGTTTGCCATCCGGGCCCAATCTTGGCCTGGGCGGCAAAGGCTTGCCGTCGGGGCCAATGGGCCGCGGACGCGGCGGTAACGGTTGACCGTCGGGGCCAAGTCTTGGCTCACGGCGAATCTGCGCGCCTTCAGACGCAGCAGGTCTTGAAGCCGGTTTGATAAAATCTGTTCTAAGCCTTGAAACATGGTTGTCTTCCAACGAACTCATATGATTAGAAACGGGTTCCCCGTATGCCTCCATCTTTGTCATGAGTTCCTTACTGCTTACATTTAATTCCTTGGCCAGTTCGTGCACACGGGTTTTTGGCATTAAGCCACCTTACCTTTCTAATTCTATTTTCAACAATTCATATATTTCCTGCGGCACGGCACGTTTTAATGAACGTTCCAGCCCTTTAGATTTTATTGCCATATTCAGGCAGTCAGTATTTCGACATACATATGCGCCACGTCCGTGGGCTTTTCCTGTTCTGTCTATCGAAATATTGCCGTCTGCATTGCAGACAATGCGCAATACCTGAATTTTATCTTTCATTTCGCGACAGCCAACACACCTGCGCTGGGGTATTTTTCGTTTTGGTTGCATTATTCATCCGCCGTCTCTTGGTCTGCTTCAGGTGATGCGGTTTCGTAGTCATAGTAATATTCATCATCGTAGTATTCGTCGTCATAATATTCGTCATCGTAGTATTCGTCGTCATAATACTCGTCATCATAATATTCGTCGTCGTAATACTCATCCGCAGCAACGTCTGTCAACTCTTCATCCCCGGTGTCGTCTGCGGCTATGGTTTCTTCAATCTCTTCAACAGTTTCTTGAACAACATCTTCCGCTATTGTTTCACTTGCCTCTTCCGCAGCTACTTCCACGTCTTCAATTGGTTCCACATCCGGTTCAGATTCATAAAAATCTGCGTAGGCTGCTTCAAGATTTATTAAGTCTTCTTTTTCAACTTCCTGTTCCGGGAATACCAGGAAGTCTGTTCCTGCAGCTTGAGATTCACTTTTAATATCTATGCGCCAGCCGGTTAAGCGTGCGGCTAAACGGGCATTTTGTCCTTCTTTACCAATTGCAAGAGAAAGTTGATGGTCCGGAACAACTGCATGGGCTACTTGTTGTGCTTTATTTACCGCAACAGCAACTACTTTACTTGGCCCCAGCGCAGCAGAGATGAATTTAGCAGAGTCTTCGTTCCATTGAACCACATCTATTTTTTCGCCTCTGAGTTCGGAACTTATCATATTAATACGCTGTCCGTTCTGGCCTACGCAAGCCCCAATCGGATCTATATGAGGATGCTTTGTAAATACGGCAACTTTACTTCTGTTGCCGGCTTCACGGGCCACGGCTTTAACTTCAACAATGCCGTCGCGTATTTCCGGTATCTCTTGCTCGAAAAGATACTTTAGCAATTCTGGGTGGGTACGGGATACATTTACGATAGGGCCTTTACTGCTTTGCTTAACTTCCAATACGTAAACGCGAATACGCTCGTTAAAATGATATAATTCACGCGGGATTTGTTCCGCTGTAGGAAGAAAAGCCTCTAACTTCCCTAAACTGATGATAACACTTCTGCGGTCACGTCTTTGCACAACGCCGGTAACAATTTTATGCTGTTTATCAATGTAATCGTTATATAAAATTTCACGCTCTGCCTCACGGAATTTTTGCACTACGACTTGCTTGGCTGTTTGAGCAGAGATGCGGCCAAAATTGCCAGGTTTAATTTTTACTTCAAGGGTGTCGCCCAACTCGTATATTGAGTTTAGCTTGCGTGCGTCTTCCAGGCTAATTTCCGCCATCTCATCTTCAACTTTTTCAGTAACAATTTTTGTCGCAAGCACTACATATTCGCCATTTTCGCGATCTACTACAACACGAACATTTGCACTTGGTCCAAAATGTTTTTTACATGCAGAAACCAGTGAAGCCTCAATAGCTTCAAATATAATTTCTTTATCGATGCCTTTTTCATGGGATACCTGTACCAACGCATCAATAAGTTCCCTACCGTTATCCATTGTAATGGGTCCTCCTTTTAGTGGGGTGCTACTCTTAATCGAAAACAACCAGCCTGCATGATGATACCTGCTTTAAATCAAATGTAAAATCTTGATTATCTTCGATTGCTTTTATAGTTATTACGTTATCGTCAAAGTTTATTAATTTACCTGTAAATTTTTTGCGCCCGGATACAGGGTCCAGCGGTGCATATATGCGAACTTCTACCTTGCTTCCAACAAAACGGGCGAAATGCGCGGGCTTTTTAAGTTTCCGCTCTACACCGGGCGAACTTACTTGTAAGCGATATTCCCCCGGTATAGGGTCATGCTCGTCCAGAACAACTTCTACAGCGCGGCTTACACGTTCGCAATCGTCAATATCTATGCCGTCCTCTTTGTCAATATATAAACGAAGTATACGGTCACTGCCTTCTTTTACATATTCAATGTCGTATAATTCGCAGCCCTGTGCTTCCGCTACGGGCGCAAGTAATGTTTCCAGTGTTTCTGTCATGTGTGTATGTCCTTTCCGGTTATGAAACAAGTGTGTTTCAACTGGTCTGAATTTCAGACCAGTTGAAATTCAGATTCGTATACATAATATAAGAGTGGGCAAGCACCCACTCTTTTTTGACGAAATCTTATGAATATGTCTATAGAATATCACAGGGTTATTCTCTTGACAAGTGTTTGCTCAGGAGTTTTGTGAAAAAATTCGCAATTTGTTGCAGTATGGACACCGGTTTTTGTTCTTCTGTTTCAGACGTTGTTTCTTTATTAAGAGAAAAACGGTTATTCTCATGCTGCGGTAACAGTTGATTACGCATAAGAATCCAGTAAAATGGATCTTTGACCCGGAATGGTTCTAACTGCCCGTCAATAAAACCCTTTTCTACAGTTTCGTTAGTTGCAGGGTCGCTAATTTTTTCTACAATAGGCTTTTTTCCTAAGCTTGACAGTGCGAAACAACTTACATTCTTAAAACAACCCACGGCATTATTTATTATACCGTCTTCATTCAAGTAGGAAAGTATTTCACGCACTTCTTCGTTGATTCCTTTAATACTTGGTATGTTAACCGCGCCGCGATGGATTTCATCATAAATTATATGCTGGATTCTGTTTTCAGGTTTATTGTTAAAAAAATCGAAATTTACATGCTTAAAAAGATCTGCTTTTGAAATGGCCAAAGCAAACGGAATAGATGACTTTTCCCTATCAAAGCCAATGAAATAGTTATACAAAGTATTAAAAATCGCTTGATTAGAATTTTCTTCCGGTATTGCTTCAATAAGAGCCGAGTCTGAAAAACGGAATAAATCTGCCAAACGTTTAAAATTAGTAGGGTCTGCTAAAAATATTAACCCGGAAGAATATTTTATACTAAACCCGTTATTTCGTATTCCAACATCATCTCTTAAATCTTCGCCGGCGATGTCATAAAAAATTATGTCAACAGAATTTTCTTTCTCGTCACCGGTTTCATCTTTATATTGATACCAGTAATTGAAAGCGTAAGGTGGGATTTTTTTCCGCTTTGTAGAACTTATCAATGTGTGCTCTTTTAGCAGCGGCTTTTGATAATTTTCGAAAAAATTGTCACGGGTTTGCTTGTCGCCAATAAATGTTAACTTAGACGTAAAGTCGGCGTTATTTTCAAGTTCGGCTATTAACATAGTCAAATATACAGACTTTCCGGACCTTGCATCACCTAAGATGGAAATTAACAATGTATCCCGCATTCCGTATCCAACCGGTAAATTATTATGACAGTTTGGGCAAAGGCGTTGTTCGGATAATTGTTTTTTACCTTTGCCTTTTGCATAAGTTATGCGTTGTACAAATCCGTATTTTTCAATGTCAGACTCATCAAACGTTATAAACTGCCCGTCGGCTTCCAAGGAAACAGAAGCTGGTTGGACAGATTTTTCTTTTGCCTCTGTTATATCCAGCAGCATTACGTCTGTATAATAATTAATCAATTTTTCATCCTGTGATTTTACAGAGCCGCCAAGCCTAAAATCGGCCTGGTTAGGATGAAAGCGATAACAACAGAAGGGGCAGATAATTTGTTCTTGTTTTTTTTCCTGCATACTTCAAGCTCCTTCATGTTTAGATTAAGACTCGTTCAATTCTATCAGATGCGCATAATTGGGGTTTAATATAAACTTAACTGTTTGCTGTTTGCTTATATAAATGTATCCGCCGCCGGTTATAATGGCAGAATCTAACGGATAAGAGGCAATTGTCTGGCCATTTTCCTGTATAACATAGGAAATTGCATCCGGCTGTACATAATCAGACGTGACAGAGAGAGTTGCCTTTTGAAATTGGCTAAAAGATATGGGACTGTACAAAACCCGCACAGACACTTTTAATCTTTTATACACCCAGTCCGTTATAAAAGAGGACATACATACAGAAATATTTTTATTATCATCAAAATATGCCGGGCAAATTAAAAACTTGCTTCGCCCTTCCGGTAGTTCAACAGTAAAATTAGAAGCCAAATCGCGTACAATTACATCGTGATGATAATTGCTTTGAATAAGGTCTTCAAGATTTGGGTTTTCTTCCTCGCATCGGAAAACAAGTGCCAGTCTGACAGAACGGTCTACCGGCCACTGCCAGCTTAATGTCACATAATTGTTTTCTATTTCCCAATCAAATTGCCGCAGTTTCATAGATTTGTCTACATCGTGTTGAAGGATAAAATTTTTGTTCATTCGTCTTCACCATAATTGTCAATATATAAACTTCCATAAAATAAATCCTCTAAATCGAAAGCACCGGCGTGGTACAGCACAGCTACGTGGTTGGCGTTTTCATCTGTAAATAGGTTCATACGCCCAAAGCCCCGTTCTTCATACCGGTGTTTAACATCTGCCGCGCCCTGGGTTGGCATAAACAAGTTTATCTCTGTGTGTAAATTGGCATACCCGGTTTTAAGGCGGATATTCCACCTGCGATGGTTAAACACCCATTCACCCAGCGCGGTAGGAATGTCGCTGTGCCCGTGTATCGTAACAATGTCATTTAATGTGTCCATAATGGGCTTATCAAAAAATCTGGATGTTAATATATAATTATCAATATATTCGTCCAATTTTTTTAGATAACCATGGAAATCATCTTCGACAAAGGCCTTTATCATTTGTCTGGATAAATCTGCAATTCCTTCATGATTGGCGATTGAAAATTCTTTAAAAAGGTTGCGGAAATAATCTGTTGCGTTGGGGGAAAACGGTGCGAAAGTATCATTTATAATTTGCGATTTGTTTGTGTACTCGCTAATTTTTGTATTAACCTGATCCAAAAAACGCAACAACTCATGATGAACGTCAACTACATACTCGCATCTTTTCTCCATAATTTCTATTACGTCATTCCAATACTGTATTTTGGCCAGTCCGTTCAAATAATCCGATGCAATTACATACGGCCATAAATCTTGTGAAATAAAAGGAGAAAGGCGGCGCTTTTCGGCTTCCGGGCTGCCTTTAATAAAAGATGGCGGTGTATCCAGCCAGCTGTGTAACTTTTCTGTAGACGTGTCTAAATTATTTTGTGCATTTTCAAGGGCCGCCGCCGCGTAATACTCAAAAACGCCGTCTTCGCTTGTAAGGCGTATTAAATCATATAGGTTAACTTCCAACGCATTAAACTTAGGTAAAGAATCGGATTGTGCTTCGATTTTGGGTTTTTTATTGGTGTCTGCCAGCAGCTCTAAACGCTTGCCAAACAATTTTTCTATCCACTGACGGCGGGTATAATGTGAACTAACATTTACTGCAGGTATGGCCATTCCCAATAAATACTCCATGGATTTTGCGGGAACCTGTCTAACACGTGTAAGAAAGAAAATATTTTCGTCCAATATATTGCCTGCTTCAACGGGGTTGTCCTTGCCGAAGGAGAGCAGCTCTGTCATTAAAACGGCTTTCAGCCCGTCAAGCGGAATAGTTACATTTAAACTGCTGGCTGTTAAAAATTGCCCTTGTTTTGCATAGCAATTATCTAAAAAATATAACTCGTTGTAACGGGAAGCATCTGCGCCTGTTACGTATAAATCCGGTACACAGTCTTTAAACAGTGTTAACATGGCAATTGTATGCCCAATAGATTCATTTGGGATCAGTACATTTTGGCTTGTTAAATTTGACAGTAAATAAACATTCAGCCCATCGCGCTGTTCGCGTTTTAGCATCAGCATAACAAGTCTGCGGTTGTCTTCATTCTCGAGAAGTCTGTCATCATCAAGAACGCAATAGACATCTGCTAAAATGCCTGCCGGGTATAAGGCAGAAAGATATTTTTCCGTGTATTTATATAGGTCGGGCAGCATAGGGCCTGCTTCGTCTGTGCTAATAATAAAGTTAACACGTACAAGGTCGGCAGAATTTTGCCCTTGCTGTAAAAATTCTTTCCAAACACGGCCTATTTCACGTTTTACCCAACGTTCGTCAAAACGCTCTTGTACATCAATATAGGCAATCCCGTTTGTATACTTTTTGAGGGCATTTGATAAATGCTGCCATATTTCTGCACCTTGTCCCAAGGATACAAATATAATAGGGTTGCTTTGGGTACTCATTACGACAGAACCTTCTTCTCACGTATAAATACGTTAAGCATGGTTTGATAGAACAATTTTTTTATTGCCCCGTCACGTTCGCTTGCATAATTTTCTTCTAGCTTATCAAGCTTTTCTTTGTAAACTTTAATATACCCATCAATTGTTTTAACTAAGGATAAGAATTGCTCGTCTGTACAACGGTTTTCTTCTTCCTGCGCGCGCTTTTGCAAATGCGACGCAATTCCTTCATCCAGCGCAAGATATGCTTGGAACAAATCGAACTCTACATATTGCTCGCTTATTGTTTGGGTGGTATACAAAATATGATACTCACCGTCTACGGCATATCTGTAGTTTTTGCGGTTTTTGCTGATTGTTCCCATGTACAGTAGTTGTGCGAAATGGTTATATTTTACTTCACTTACATCAATTTTTGTAAGTGTATCTTGTAATTGAGAAATATACTGGCGCATTTGTATTTCTTTGGTGATGTATTCGCTTAGGGCGGGCATGTATATGAATACGCCTTTAGCATATTCAAGATCCGGGGTATCGGTGTCCGGGATATACTCTGTATCGAACAGGGGTACGCTGTATTTTTCGCGGGCAGGGTCTGTTAAGAAGGCGTTTAACTCTGCAATAATTGCCCTTGCATGTGCAGCAGAAAGAGTTCTTTCTGCAATATTGGCTTCTACTTTGGCGAATTTTTTATACAAATCTATGGGGTCGCCAAAATAGCCTATCAGGCGGCGGGCTTGCTCGTCATGGCGGATAATGCCTGCTTCAATGGCTTGGTCAAAAATTTCGCGTAAGCGGTTATTTCTTAGACGCTCGCGGTGGTTTTCATGATCTTTTGTCCATAATTTATCGTATAAAGGTGAAGGGAGGTTTTTCCAATTGCGAGTGCTGCTTTCATATAAATGTATCCCCGCGATTTTGCCCAAGGAACTTTCATATACGTTTTCATAGTCGTTAAGCTCTTTATAGCAATACAATGCAACAGCGATTTTTAAATTTAGCATGTATAAACGGTTGTTCATTTTGCTGTATTTTATGTTTGGAATTTTTCCACCCATATTCTTAATTACATTGCGTATTTTTGGCGCGTTTGAAGGAACAGACAGGTATGCATACGGTGGGAACGTAATATGAAGCCCGCTTGGTATGTGGTTGATTGGAAACATTACCTTCGCGCTGTCGTTAAGTGTACTTAATTTTTCGCTGACGTATTCTTCCAAGCTCAACTCTTTTTCGTCAGCCATCATGTTGCAGTAGTGATCCAAAGATTTATATGCCACGCTTTGAAATTGCTGCGCTACAAATGAGTTTAAGTTTTCTACAATTGTATGGGTTGGCCCCGGTGTCCAGCCGGGTTTTTGTATCATATCCTGCAACAGGCGTTTCAAAGACATTTTGTAATCTATTGCAGCTGATGAATCTTCTTCAAATGTTTCGCAAAAAACACGGGCATCTTCAAGGTCCCATGCAAAATTAGCGTCTACAGCCTTTGTACGCTCTGTATCTTTAAACTTAACAAACAATTCCCTAAATGCCGTTAGCAATTCGCAATAGGAGTCTATTTTTTGGTCATAAAAATTACGTAGTTCTTCGGAAACCGTATTGTAAACGCGGTCGATGGCATCATACATAAGATTTCGCCCGGACATGCGAAGATAATTTTCATTTGTCTCTACGATATATGCTGCCCGGCTTTTTTTACCAAGGGAGAGAAGAGATCTTTTTCGTAACTTTTCCGCAGCGGTTTTACGTATTACATCAAGTGCAGCAAGATTATCCCGGTGCTCGCGTTTTTGTTGAATGTCACGTTTGCGGATATTATCAATAATACGGGTTGTGGAATACTCGTGCAGGTCCGAAAGTGCCTTTAACGTATAAAAAGGCCCGGTTTCTAAATCTGTAAAATGCTGTAAGAAGACGTTATTCTTATCTTGAATTTCGCCCATAAAATCCTCAATTACTTGATTGGCTACTTTATTGTAATGGTCTTCTAACTTGCTAAGTTCTTTTTTTACAGCATCTTCTAAAATATCCGGACGTTCCTGTAAAACCGTATGGTCATACTGTTTAAAATCCCTTACAGGGGGTCTGTCTTGGCTTAATCTACGCTCCAATGTGGGTAAGTCAAGCTTAAAAGACTCTAACATAAGTTGAGAGTCGTCAAATGTTGGGGTATTGTCGTTTAAATTATCCAACTCGCTGAACATTTTCCATGTCAGATAATTAATCAGATACTCTATCGGCAACGCCGCGCTGGACGCGCCCACAGTATTGTAGATGTAATTTACCGGCTGTTTTTGCTGGTGCGTCATTATAAACGCAGATTTGTTATTTTCGATGTTTGAAAGGTATGAGCTGATTGTGTAGCTTTGACCGTCAATTACTTCTTCACTTGCTATGAAATTTATGATAGTTTCGGCTGCTACATTCATGCAGTAGTCTTTAGCAGATGGAGCAAGTTTACCGTTTTCGTCTTTCGCGCTTATTAGATGGCAAAGGTCGTAGGGGGGCTGGCTTGCTTTAATGTCTAAATCTGCATAGGTTTGCTCAAAGGTTTCGCCGTTGCGCTCGATATTCATTAAATAATCAAGCTCTTTTAACGCGGCAAACCCATTCGCTTTTATATTTAGCGCAGCAGAACCGTCTATGGTACTGTCTGAAAGAGTTACGTCAGGCAAAAAAATCATACCGATATTTTCGGTTTCAAAACCTTTTTGTTCTGCAATTTTTCTTATTAGATACGGTACGTCAATAAAAATGCCGCTGCCTGTACCACCGGCACAACCGGTTGTAATAAATACATACAGAAGGTCGTTTGCTTTGCGATTTGTTACCAGGCGGTTAATTTTTTCTGTCAGCATGGAAATAACGCTGTTGCAATTAATTGTCAAAAGCAGCCGTCCTGCTTGCCTGATGCCGCCTGCACCGTGTTTTACTTGCTGCAATCGTAAGTTATCGGCTATCCAGCTTTGAGTGGAATTTTTAAAAACAGTGTCGCGGTTTTTATAAATGGAAGTTAGGTTTGCTGTATCCAGGCACATAAACTCGTCATTTGATAAGGTGGTACCCGCATAGCTGAGATTTTGCATATTGTTGTCCGAATCGATTGCCATGTACTCTATCTGCGGCGGTTTATCAAGCCTGCGACCGCTGGCGGATACGCCAAGTTTAAATTGCTTATTTATGGAACGCTTAACCCGTATTAATGCTTCCGCGCCTGTTCCACCAAGTCCTATAATTAAAATTGGTTTGTCAATAACATCTGTGCGGGTACTTGACGTTGATATGCCGCCGCCATACTCACAGTCCAGCGACTGTAATTCAGATTTTATTTCTGCCGACAACTTCATGTTTGCACCTCTTAGTCTTCGTTAATTCTGTAGGTGACTTCAATTTTTTCGATTGCGTCAACAAGAGAAAATGTTAATTTCAAATCTTTTTCCCAAATAAATTTGCGTTGGAGAAGTACGTTTTTATCAGGATCGGTAATAACGCATGCACCGTTTGTGGTAAGTTTAATCATTGACCGGTTATTTACAATTACGGGCTCTATAAATACTCCGTCTATCGGCACATTTGCTTCCAGAATGCGGCTTGCCCTTTCGCCCAAACTGACCATGAAAAATTCTGCAAGTGAAATTTTTCCTGCGAATGTATTTAGGCTGGGGGCTTCGAGAGCGGTATACTTGCCGTTGCTTAGTAACGAGCGTACTTCCAGGTGGCCCATAAATGCGTTGCGTTTTGTTTGTGTGTTAAATACAACAAAAAGAAGTGCAACCAATAAAATTACTATCAAAATACCAAGTACTATAAATATCCACGTATTAGAACGTTCTTGGACAGGAACAGGATCCGGTTCTGCCGGTGGTGGAGGCGGAGGTGGTGGTGTAGGATCATCGACAGGGGTTGACGGGTCCGGCTGTTGGACAGGAGGAGGTGCGGCAAGTGCGTCCGGACAGAAGGTAATGGATACTGTTGGAGTGGTTTGTGAAAATTCGGGGTGAGTTACATTTATGTTAATACGTACATTTTGCGGCGGATCGGGTATAAATTCTGCGGCGAAAAAATTACCGACAGCATCATACTGCATTGGCATTATCTCCAATAGACTCATGTTTAAGTCATATATGTTTATTGCAGCCTCGGATTCTGAAAGTAAAGCGCGAACTTGTGAAGGCGGTAAAGGAGTTATAAAGTTTGCTTTTACAACTACCGGAAGCGCGGGATCGAAAAAAGCGTCCAGCATACTGGGTTGGGTTATGGAGAAAGCAACATCTATCGTGTAGTTATAAATCAAATTTATAGTAATCCGGTCTTCTTGCAAGCCCCTGACACTAAGCCGCCAATCACCTGCAACGGGTTCCATGATTTTAATCATGGAATAACGGTTGGCTGCTGTCAGAGTAAATACATAGTCGTCAAAATAAATTTCTCTTCCGGAAGGGTCGTATAAACGGACCTCTGTTACGGGCCTTGTTGACAGCATAATAATATTAGCTTCCGCAACAAAATTACTGGGGATGGGAATTGTTACATCGTTAAACTCGTCCCCAACCGGTATAACGGTAGCAATTTCGTGGATAGAGGAACGTATGTGGTTTGCAAAAATTCTATGGAAAAGTTCGGGAAGCAGCGCGGCATCCTCGATAATATGTGATTCCCCATGGGTTCTGTTGGCAATTTCCCACAAAAAGTCGGCATTAACGACACCGTCGTAGTTTAAACCTATAGTGTAGATAGGTACGTTTTCGCCGACGTTTTCTACTGCCCACCATGCGTCGTTATAAGAATCTATAACAGTGCGGCCAAACCGTTCATCTAACTCAATGCGGCCGTCGGTAAACAGCAAAATCATGGGGCTGTTGTTAGCCACGGGGTTTTCGTTAATCATTTCTACCGCTGTGCGAAGTGCGAGCCCAATATCTGTCCACCCATGGTATACAAAACGGGAAACCGTGTTGCGAATATGGTTTCTTGTTGACACCGTGTGAATTGGCGAAAGCGGCATAACAGAATGCGCATCGCTGGAGAAACCGACAATACCGATCCGCGAATGACGTGTTTCCATCATATCCATAAATAAAGACGCGGCTTCCAATGTTATACGTTCCGGGTCAGAATTATTCATAGAGCCGCTGGTGTCAATAACCAAGACAACATCTATGCCTTCACTTGGATCTATGACTATTGGTGTCGCGTACAGATTGGCTGTAAAAATTGGTATTGCTAAAATAAATGCTAAAAATGTTAATAGAGAAATTGAAGTCTTGCGTTTTGTATGACTCATTAGTAATCTCCGCCTCCCAGGATTATACTGCAATTTACCCACATTTATAACATAACTGTAATCTAATTGCAATATCGCTCTACAATTTTAGTACAAAAATGACAATCTACTTGCACAGTTACCATGTTGCAACCGCACCGTCTGTTCTGGACTCTGTTCCGCCCGCCAATACGCCGCTTTCCGCGTCTCGCCATATAATTTGCCCACGGCCAAAGCTGCCGGAATCCAGGCACATGTTCACCTGATGTCCACGATTTACCAATTCTTCCGCCACATGTTTTGGGAAATGATTTTCTACTTCAAATGTTTTACCGCTAATCCATTGCCAGCGCGGCGCGTCCAGCGCGGATTGAGGGTTAAGATGAAAATCTACGGTATTCATGATAACCTGCATATGGCCTTGAGGCTGCATGTATCCGCCCATTACACCGAATGGGCCGACAGGTACGCCGCTTTTTGTTAGAAAGCCGGGGATAATAGTGTGATAAGTTTTTTTCCCGCCTGCAAGGGCATTTGTGTGTGCCGGGTCAAGACTAAAATCTGCCCCGCGGTTTTGCAGGCCAATTCCTGTGCCGGGAATAACTATTCCAGAGCCAAAGCCCATGTAATTGCTTTGTATAAAACTTACCATGTTGCCTTCGCCATCTGCTGCGGCCAAGTATACGGTACCGCTTTTGGGCGGCAGATAAGCGATTGGCTCTTGGGCTGTACCGGTAATTTTGCTGCGCAATTCATCGGCAAAGGCGTCGGAAAGCAAATCTTCCACGGAAACGTCCATATGTTCCGGGTCTGTTACGGCTTTTTTGCCGCAGGAGAAAGCTAATTTTATTGCCTCGAATTGCTTGTGGCAGGTTTCTGCATCGTATATATCGCTTTGGCTAAAACTAAACCCTTTAATGATGTTTAGAGCAATTAACGCCACAATTCCCTGGCCGCTTGGCGGTATTTCCCATACGTCGTAGCCGCGATAGTTTACGGAAATAGGATTTACCCATTCCGGTTTGAATGCCGCCAGGTCATCTGCTGTTAAAAACCCGCCGTATTTCACGCAAAAGGCGGCGATTTTTTCTGCCAGGCTGCCGCGGTAAAAACTTTCCGCGTTTGTTTCGCCAATTTCCGTAAGCGTGGCGGCGTGGCCCGGTGAAGACCAAACCTCGCCAATATACGGTGCCCGGCCTTTTGGCGCAAAAGTATCAAACCATGGAGCAAATTCCGCGCTTTGGCAGCGGTTTTTATACGCGCTGTAAGCTCGCCCCCAGCTTTTGCCCAGGGTAGGGGATAATGGGTACCCGTTTTGGGCATAGTTAATTGCCGGGGATAAAATTTCGATTAACGGTAAACGGCCAAACCTTTGCGAAAGCTCTGCCCACGCACCGGGCGCGCCTGGGACGGTAACGGGTACCATTCCCATCTTTGGCATCTCTGTATGCCCAAGAGCTTTTACATTGTCTATGGAAATACTCTGAGGCGATTTGCCGGACGAATTAAGTCCGTGCAATTCGCCTTTTGTCCAAACAATTGCGAAAGCGTCGGCACCAATACCGTTGGATGTAGGCTCTACTACAGTTAGACATGCGGCTGTGGCGATTGCCGCGTCTATGGCGTTTCCGCCTTTTTTCAAAATTTCAAGGCCTGCTTGGGCAGCCAGCGGCTGGGATGTAGCTACCATGCCCTTTGCGGCATAAAAAGTGTTGCGTGTGGATGAATAAGGGTTTTTTAACGGGTCAAAACTAGGTGTTGTCATGTTTATTTGTCCTTTCCGTTTATACGATTGCAATAATTGCAATAGAAGAAGTTGCAGATTTTCAATTTACCCCCTGATATCAGGGGGTGCCACATGAAAGGTGAACCGAAAGTTTTTATAACCCCTTGCTAACCTTGCCGGCAACTGTTAAACTTAATCTAAATGTTCATACACATTGTACCAGTATTATTTATAAATGACGAGGAGTTAATATGGGTATTTTAGAAAAAATCTTTGGAAATTACAGCGAAAAAGAAATAAAGCGTATGACACCGGCCATCGACCGCATAGAAGCTCTTGAGCCGGATATGAAACGGCTTACGGAAGGCGAACTGCGTGGCAAAACAGACGAGTTTAAACGCCGCCTTGCAGACGGACAAACCTTGGATGACATTTTGCCCGAGGCTTTTGCTGTTTTCCGTGAAGCCAACGTCCGTTTAAACCCGGACAAGCGTCACTTCCGCGTACAGCTTATCGGCGGCATGGTGCTGCACCAAGGGCGCATTGCCGAAATGAAAACAGGTGAAGGTAAAACTCAAACGGTTGCCCTTCCATTATATTTGAACGCATTGGAAGGCAAGGGTGCTCACCTTGTAACCGTTAACGAATACTTGGCCCAATACCATGCAGAGTTGATGGGGGTAATTTACAAGTACCTTGGCCTTAGCGTTGGCTGTATTCTTAACAGCCTTAAAACGGAAGAACGCCGCGCCGCCTATGCCTGCGACATTACCTACGCCACCAACAACGAACTTGGTTTCGATTACCTGCGTGACAATATGGTAGTTCATGAAAGCGAAAAAGTACACCGGGGTTTGCATTACGCCATAATTGACGAGGTGGACTCTATTTTAATAGACGAAGCCCGTACGCCGCTTATCATTAGCCGCCCCGGCGATAAATCTACAATGATGTACAGCCGCGCGGATCAATTTGTAAGAACCTTAAAAAAAGGCCGCATTTTGAATGAAGAAGACGCCATGAACCCAATTTTGCGGCAAGAAATACAAGAAGAAGGTGACTTTGTTGTAGATGAAAAACGCAAAGCTGTAACCCTAACACAAGTAGGTGTTCAAAAAACCGAACGTTACTTTGGCATAGACAACCTGTCAGACCCGGAAAATATCGAAATCCAGCACCATGTAAACAACGCCTTAAGGGCAAATTACAGTTATCAGCGTGATGTTGAGTATGTGGTAAAAGACGGGGAAATTATAATTGTTGACGGCTTTACGGGTCGTTTGATGCCGGGCCGCCGTTTTTCGGAAGGTATGCATCAGGCTATAGAAGCAAAAGAAAACGTAAAGGTTCAGCGGGAAAGCAAAACCGCAGCCACAATTACTTTCCAAAACTTTTTTAACAAGTACACAAAAAAGGCCGGCGCAACCGGTACGGCTATGACAGAAGTAAATGAATTCCGCGAAATTTACGGACTAGACGTTGTTTCTATTCCAACAAATATGCCGATGATCCGTAATGACCACCCGGATGCGGTTTACCGTACAGAAACTGCAAAATACCGCGCCATTGTACGGGACATTAAAGACTGCCATACAAGAAACCAGCCTGTTTTGGTTGGTACAACTTCTATTGAGAAATCTGAGCATGTAAGCACGCTTCTCAAAAAAGAAGGCATAAAGCACGAGGTATTAAACGCCAAACACCACGAGCGCGAGGCAGAAATTATTGCCCTTGCAGGTCAGGCGGGTAACGTAACCATTGCCACCAACATGGCGGGCCGCGGTACAGACATTATGCTGGGTGAAGGCGTGCGTGAGCTTGGCGGTCTTAAAGTAATAGGTACAGAGCGGCATGAAGCCCGCCGCATAGACAATCAGCTGCGCGGCCGCGCAGGCCGTCAGGGCGACCCGGGGGATTCCCGTTTTTATATTTCCTTCGAAGACGATTTAATGCGCCTGTTTGGCGGCGACCGCATTGGTAAGCTTGCAGACATGATAAAAATGGACGAAGACGATGTGATCGAACACAAAATGGTGTCTAACGCCGTGGAAAAAGCCCAAACTAAAGTTGAGGGCAATAACTTTGGTATTCGCAAAAACCTGTTGCAGTACGACCAGGTTATGAACGAGCAGCGGGAAATTATCTACGCCCAGCGGGACAAGGTAATTGCCGGGGAAGACATGCGCGACAAAATTATTTCAATGATAAAAGATATAGTTGGCCGCGCCGTAGACCAGTTTACCGTTGAAAGCGACACCCCGGAAGACTGGGATTTACCGGGGCTAAACGACAATTTGGTGATACTTTTCCACAAGCCTGCCTTGGAACTGACCAGTGACGAGTTAGACCGAATAACTAAAGCGCAAATAAAAGAACGGCTGTGCAACGATGCCATAGCCATTTACGAGAAAAAAGAAGCGGAAATAACCCCGGAACGTATGCGCGAAATAGAGCGCATAGTAATGATGCGTGCTGTAGACCGCCGATGGATGGATCATATAGACGAAATGGACCAGTTACGCCAGGGTATTGCATTACGTTCCTTTGCCCAGCGGGATCCGCTTGTAGAGTATAAATTTGTTAGTTACGATATGTATGAAGAAATGAGCAACGGCATACAGCTTGACACCGTCCGTGCGTTATTTAATGTAAAAGTTGCAGAAGAACAAAAATTGGAAATGAAGCAGCTCGTTAAAAAAGAAGATTTGTCCACCAACAGCAGCGAAATTGCCGCTGTTAAAAAGCCCACCCGTAGGGCTGAAGAAAAAGTAGGGCCTAACAGCCCATGCCCGTGCGGTAGTGGGAATAAGTATAAGAGATGCTGCGGGGGCAGGTAATAAAGCACTTACAAAGGAGTTGAAATAATTGCTAATGCTAGAAGAGCTAAAACGCACATTACAGCCATACAAAGCAAAATTAATCGAAATGGGAGATTCACTTTGACCTGGTCGGCTCCCGTAAAGAAATTGATGAACTGGAAGCAAAAACATTAGACCCGGATTTTTGGGGTGACCAATCAAATTCCCAGGTTGTACTAAAACAGCTGAAATTTCTAAAAAACAAAGTTGCGGCTTTCGAGAGGCTGGAAACCAGCTATGAAGACGCGTTAACCCTAGCGGATATGGGAATTGAGATGAAGGACGAGTCCATAATCCCCGAGGCAAAAGAAGCTGCCGCATCCTTCATAGACACCTACGACCAATTACGCGTAGAAACTCTGCTAAGCGGCGAATACGATGCGAATAACGCCATTGTCACCCTTCACCCGGGTGCAGGCGGTACAGAATCCTGCGACTGGACAGAGATTCTGTTTCGCATGTACGGGAAATGGGCAGAAAAGCGGGGTTATAATTTTGAGGTACTGGACTATTTGGACGGTGACGAAGCGGGTATTAAATCCGTGACCTTTCAAGTAAGCGGCGACAATGCCTTTGGTTACTTACGAAGCGAAAAGGGGATTCACCGTCTGGTGCGCATTTCACCATTCGACTCCAGCGGGCGGCGGCATACATCCTTTGCTTCCTGCGATGTTATGCCCGAACTTGACGATTCCATTTCCATAGAAATAAACCCGGAAGATTTAAAGGTAGACACATACCGTTCCGGCGGCGCAGGCGGCCAGCATGTAAACAAGACAGAATCCGCAATACGCATTACCCACATTCCAACGGGCATAATTGTCCAATGCCAAAATGAGCGCAGCCAAATTCAAAACCGTGAAAGGGCCATGAAAATGCTGCAAGCTAAGCTGTTTTTGAAGCAGCGTGAAGAGCAGCTTAGTAAACTTTCCGGCATTCGCGGCGAAATAAAGGACAACGCCTGGGGAAGCCAAATCCGCTCCTACGTTTTCCACCCGTACAGCCTGGTAAAAGACCACCGCACTAACGAAGAAACCGGCAACCTGCAAGCGGTAATGGACGGCGGGTTAGACCCTTTCATGAACGCGTATCTAATCTGGCAGCATAAGCTTGAAAGCGAGTAGACTATGCAAACCGTACAAATTACAGCCGCCAACACAAACCGCAGGCTGGACAAGTTTCTTTTTCAATATTTAAACGCCGCGCCGGAAAATTTCATTTATAAAATGCTGCGGAAAAAAAATATCACCCTCAATGAAGGGCGTGCCAAAGGCTCGGAGTTGCTGCAGGCAGGCGATATGGTGCAGCTTTACCTTGCGGACGAAACAATCGAAAAATTCCGCAAAGTACGCGAAATTTCCGAAGCCAGGCCCCTAACGGGCATAGTTTTTGAGGATGAAAACCTGCTGATTGTTAACAAGCCCCAGGGGCTTCCTTCCCACGGGGGCATGAATAAAAAGGATGACCATTTGCTTGGGCGGGTGTTGTATTACTTACAGCAATCCGGGGCTTACGACCCATCTGATACATTTGTACCGGCTTTATGTAACCGCTTGGATGTAAACACAAGCGGTTTAGTAGTGTGTGGAAAAACCCTCCACACCCTGCAAGATATAAATGCCATGTTCGCTAACCAGGGCATGGACAAAGAGTACGTTACTGTAGTTGAAGGGGAGCTTGGCAAAGTTGGTAAAAGCCGTGTTTTGCGCGGGTACTACCAAAAGGAGAGCAAAGCCAACCTTGCCCGGGTGGTAAACACCGACACGGGCAACGCGGTTACCACAGCGTACACGGTGCTGGCGGTTTCTAGAGATGGCAAGCATACATTGGTGTCTGTAAACCCTATAACCGGCCGCAGCCACCAAATACGGGCACACTTTGCCGCCATAGGGCATCCGTTGGCGGGGGATAAAAAATACGGGGGGCATTCCACACCGTTTGGACAATCGCAATTGCTGCATTGCCGCCGGTTAAGTATCCCGGCCCAGGGCATAACCTGGGAGGCACCACTGCCCAAGGGGTTACAAAAATGTATAGACGAATGGTTTTAGCAAAAAGAGTTAGCACGGAGGATAACAATGTTTAACAAAGGAAAATATGCAGCGGCGTTAATTATAACTGTGCTTTTTCTGGGTTTTGCCGGGTGCGGGCGCGGTTCGTCCTCTGGGGAAAGTACGAACGGCACCACAGTTCAAAATAATAACGAAACAACCACCGTTGAGACAACTCCAATGCCGCAGCAGCAAGCCCAAGATGCAGCTGTGGTTATGGTTTTTGAAGGTGAGCCTATTTTCGAGAATGACCTGCGCTTTGTGGCGGGCATTATGGGGTTAACCCCGGACACGGAAGAAGCACAAAATGCTGCCATGGCCCAACTGATAGAATTTATGACCGTAATCCACCACGCAAACCGGCATGGCCTTGGCATAACCCCGGAAGACATGGATGAAATGCTTCCCGTAGCGGAAATGAACGTGGGGATAATGGGGCTTTCCGGCATGATTACCGACGAACGCCTGGTAGATTTTTTTGCGGTTGGTACGCTTCTTAGCCGTTTGCTGGACCACTATGTAACAAACTACACCCCAAATATTGCGGAATACCAGCATGAATTTGCGGCTTTTGCGGAAGCAAACCGTAATTTTCTTGCGGATATTCAGTTAAAATACATTGTTAACCAAGACCTTAGCACAATGCAAAACTTGCACTACCGACTTACTACGGAAGGCACCGGCAATTTCGACGAGCTGGCTCGCGAACATTCGTTTTTTTATAACGTGGACGGCGGCGCAATACTTTATGACATTAACTTATTTCTACAAATTTTTGGCCTGTACGACCATGACAAAAATGCAATATTTCACCTGCAATCCGGGGACGTATCCCATGTTTTTTACATCGACGATTTCTTTTTTTTGGTATACATCCAAAGCCGCACAGAGGCCACGGACGCTGAAATAGAGCAGGCTTTTGTTGACACTCATACGTTTGCCCATAGGGCGGATTCCATTGATGAACTTTTAGACGGCTGGATTGCAAGCGCAGACTATACAATAAACCATAGCGTACTGGAGGCGATGCGACAATGAAAGCCATAATTTTATTAGCCGGGTATGCCACACGCATGTATCCGTTAACGGAAAATATGCCAAAGGCTTTATTGCCCATCAAAGGCAAGCCGGTAATCGACTACATTGTAGAGCAAATTAACAAACTGCCCCAAGTGGACACAATTTACGCCGTAACCAACAGTAAATTTTTTCCGCATTTTTCAAAGTGGGCAACAACTTCGTCAACGTCTATCCCCATAGAGGTGCTAGACGACGGTACAACCTCTAACGAAAATAAGCGCGGTGCAATTGGCGATATTTTTTTTGCAATAACTGAGAAAAATATTGATGACGAACTTTTTGTAGTTGCGGGAGACAATTATTTTACTTACGATTTAACAGAGCAGTACGAAGTTTTCCGTAAGACGGGCTGCGATACCGTAGCGGGAAAAGAGCTTGATGACATAGAACAGCTTAAGGCTTTTGCAGTAGCAAAGCTGGACGAGAACGGCAAGGTGCTTCACCTTGTAGAAAAACCTGATAAACCCGAGTCTAACATTGGAATATTTGCATCGTATTTCTATCGCAAAGACACAATTCCGCTGTTTAGACGGTACTTAGAAGAAGGAAACAACCCGGATTCGCCCGGCTATTTCCCCGGGTGGCTGTATAAAATCCGCGATATTTACGCATACACCATGAACGGTGACTGTTACGATATAGGGACAATTGAAATGTATGAGCAAATAAAGTAGACAAAAAATAAAATTTCGAAAGGGTTTTTGGCATGAACAAGCAAGGTACAAAGTACATTTTCGTTACCGGCGGAGTATGTTCCGGCCTTGGAAAGGGTATAACGGTTGCGTCATTGGGGCGGCTGCTTAAAGCCCGCGGGTACAAAGTCACCATTCAAAAGTTTGACCCGTACATTAATATGCAGCCGGGGCTTCTTAGTCCGTACCAGCACGGAGAGGTATACGTAACGGAAGACGGCGCGGAAGTCGATTTAGACCTTGGCCACTACGAGCGTTTCATAGACGAAAATTTGGGTGTAAACAACAGTGTATCTGCCGGCAAAATTTATTGGGAAGTTTTAAATAAAGAGCGTAAGGGTGCGTACAAAGGCGCGACTGTGCAAATTATCCCCCATATAACCGATGCCATTAAAGAGCGCATATGCCTTGCCAGCAAAGATGCTCAATCCGACATTATAATTTCAGAAATTGGCGGTACTGTTGGTGACATAGAGAGTTTACCGTTTATTGAGGCTATTCGCCAAATTTCCCAGGATAAGGGTACAGAAAATGTTATGTACATTCACTTAGTGCTTGTGCCGTATCTTAGCTTTGCCGACGAAATGAAAACCAAACCGGCACAGAACGCAGTAAAAGATTTGATGTCTCTTGGCATAAAGCCTGATGCCATTGTTTGCCGTACAGACCACCCAATGCCGGACGACATGCGCACAAAACTTGCGATGTTTTGCAATGTAGACCAAAGCTGTATTATCGAAAACCGCGATGTGAACTCTTTATACGAAATTCCGCTTTTGCTTGAAGACGAAAATTTTGCGGATATTGTTTGTAAGCAGCTGTCTTTGGATAACCCTGCCCCGGATTTGATAGAGTGGAGAAACCTTGTTAACCACGAAAAGCAGATTTCAAAAGACATTTCTATTTGCCTTGTTGGAAAATATACGGAATTGCGTGATGCCTATCTTAGTGTTGTGGAGGCGATTAAACATGCGGGCATAGGCCTAAATGTAAACGTAAATATTAAATGGATTAACTCCCGTGAACTTGATTACAGCAATGCGGCGACTCTGCTTTCCGGTGTAAGCGGAATACTTATGCCAGACGGTTACGGACAAAACGGTGTTGACGGATTAATATCCGCCGCGCGGTATGCCCGCGAACAAAAAATCCCATTCCTTGGTATTGGACTGGGGATGCAGTGCGCAATGATAGAATATGCGCGGGATGTAATGGGTCTTGCTGATGCTGCATCTGCGGAAGAAAACCCGGATGTTGTTATGCCGATTTTTGAATATATCGACAGGCAAGAAGGCAATGTTACCGGGGAAAAGCCAAAAATGCGCCTTGGTGCCCAACACTGCAAATTGGCCGAAAATTCTTTACTGGAAGCCGCCTATGGCGAAAATCAGGTGTACGAACGTTTCCGCCATTTGTGCAAGTTAAACAATATGTATCGCAATGATTTTATAAAACATGGCATGATAGAGGCCGCCATTTCCCACGACGAAAAACACGTGGAAGGGATAGAGCTGCCTACAGATGTACACCCGTGGTTTGTTGGCGTACAGTTTAGGCCAGAGTTTAAATCCCGTATAACTAAGCCCAGCCCACTTATAAAAGCGTTTTTAAATGCCTGTTTAACGGCGGCCAATGTTTAATATTGTTCTTCACCAGCCGGAAATCCCCCACAACACTGGGGCTATTGGCCGTACTTGTCTAATGACAAATTCTGCGTTGCATTTGGTTCACCCGTTGGGGTTTTTCCTGGACGAAAGAAGCCTTAAGCGTTCCGGGCTAGATTACTGGCATAAAATTTCTGTACGCGAGTATATGAACTTTAAGGACTTTTTGGACAAGAACCCGCAAGCTAATTTATACCTGGCAGAGTCCGGTGACGGGCAGTTTTACACAGATGTAAATTTCAGCCCCGGCGATTACATTATGTTTGGCAGCGAAACCACGGGCATCCCCAAAAGCATAATGGACAAATACAGTAACCGCATAATAAAAATACCGATGGCAGACGAAGAGCGGTCCCTTAACCTTTCTGTTTCCGTAGGAATTGTATTGTACGAAGCCTTGCGGCAAAACGGGTTTACAGGGCTTATGTAAACACCATTCTAATTTCACTTAAGGCCTTACCGCCAATGATTATTTCCTTTTGCGCACCGTCAACGGTAAAGCCGCATTTTTCGTAAAACTGCCGCGCCCGGGTATTTTCTTCAAGCACCCATAGGAAAATTTCCGTGCAGCCCATGTCGTTAAGCTGTTTTTGGGCAAAATCCATCATTTTGCGGCCGTAGCCCTTGCCCCAAAAATCTTCAAGCAAATAAAAGCCGCCAATTTCCCCGGTGCCGGGCTTGTCTTCGTCACGGCTGTTCCAAAGCACCAACATGCCTATTATCTTGCCGTCATAGGTTGGCAAAAAATAATAGCAATTTTTTTCATGAATACGTTCTTTAAACAATTCTGCCCGCTTTGTTAAGTTTGTGGCCATGTTGCGCAAGTGTTCGTCGGGTACAATTCCTTTGTATGCAGCCTGCCATGCGGAAATATGGCAGGCTGCTAATTCGTGTGCGTCTTCCAACAGTGCTTTTCTAATTTGAAAACTCATACAATCATACACCTTCCGATAGCCGATATTTTGACGGACTGCAGCCAAATTGCTTCTTAAAATAACGGGAGAAATATAACGGGTCTTCAAAGCCAACCTCTAAAGCAATTTCCTTTATGCTTTGTTCCGAACGTCTGATTTTGGCAGCCGCTACATTCATTCGGTATTGGAGTAAAAACTGCTTTATTGAGATACCAATCTCTTCTTTAAAAATTTTACTTAGGTAATTGCGGTTTACCGAAAGCATATTCGCCAATTCTTCTACCAAAAGATGGTTGCTGTAAGACATTTCGATCATAGAAATTACATGTCGAACATGATCACGTTTGTTGTAGCTTGCCAATTTACTTGGCTGCTTACTATTCTCATTATCTTTTAAAAGGTAATGCAGCAAACGGTACATAATAGATTGGTGGAGCATGGTATTTATATTCTCATCGGTACAATCGACAAAGTAGTCGTCATCTATCAGGTCAAAAGTCTCCATTATTTTGTCTGTGTATTTTGTTTGTATAACAACAGACCCGTCGGAAAACCCGGTTTTTGAAATAATTTGCCCGGCATCAAAACCTGCAAACCCCAGCCAGTAATATTCCCATGGGGTTTTTGTATCACTTACATAGCTGGTAATTTCATACGGGCGGATAATAAAGCAATCACCGGCTTTTGCCGAAAAGACCTCATCTCTGCCACGAATGTGTATTTGCCCGGAACCCTGTACGATAAAGTGAATAATAAAATGATCCCTGACTATTGGCATTATCTCGTATGAGGGTGGTGTTTGATGGTAGCCAAGTTGAACTAAATCCAACCCGTTTAACCTCTCGGAAGAATGTACGTGGAAAAATTTATATTCATTGCTGTTGTGTACACCAATTTGCTTCATACACACTCCTCCTTTGTGATAAGTATACTGACTTTATTAAATTTTGTCCATAAATTAGATACATTTGTCCATCTACTACACATTGTATATGTGATAATCTGATAAAAAACAAAGACTGGTTGGAGCGATTCTGCATGAACTTAATTCCGCCCAAATATGGTACAACACCAAATTATTTTTGCACATGGGATGCACAGCATACCTATAACAAAAATGTTGGCAATACAGACCCTCTTGCCCATGTAGGCGACCAAGGGGCATCCTATGCCAGAGAAAGCTTAAATGAGAATTCTCTTTTTGGAAAAAATGGCATTGCTTTGCAGCACAAAGAAATTAGAGGGGACTTGTTTCTTGTCCTGGACGATGGGTGGGATGTGCCATATGGGTTAAACCCATCTATTCAAAGGCATGAGTTTGGCTCACTTTTGCTAAATGAAGACAGATTTCCTTCCTTCGCAGGCAACCCCGCTGAAAGGCTGCGTAAAATTAATGAGAAAGTAAAGGAACTTGGCTGGCGGGGTATTGGCCTTTGGGTAGCTTCTCAAGCCCGGGGGGAACATGACGATAAAAAACTTCCCTTGGAAGAAGCAGAGGTATATTGGAGAGAACGGGTGATTTGGTCCCGCGAGGCCGGTATTCCTTATTGGAAGGTAGACTGGGGTGTATACGCAACCGACCCAGCCTTTAGAGAAATGCTTACAAAAATAGGCAAGGAATTATACCCAGAACTGCTGATTGAACACTGTGTATGTATGAATCCTTACAATAAAGGCAAAGGACGTATTTCAACATGGGAGCCGCAGGCGTCCTTATGTAAGGAAATATTTTACTTCAGCGATGTTTTCCGCTCTTATGATGTTATTAACCCGTTTGGCCCTATGGTTACTATGGACCGTGTGGCACATCTGCTAACCTCTACGGTTGCCGATGATGCCCTTGGGTTAATAAATTGCGAAGACCAGGTTTACTTGGGGGCGGCATTGGGCTGCACGCTTGGCATTATGCGTGCCAGCATGGATAGAGAAAACCCAAGTAATAAAATGAACGAGCCGATACGTGCAGTAAAATGGCAGCGCATTGCGCCTGCATTTGGCGCAGAGAAGGCAAAAACCTATGTAAGTGACGAAATTGTGTATGACAGTTGGTTTTTTGAACATGGTGAAACATGGGCGGCGGAAGTACACAGTAAAGAAGTAAAACAGGGTAGCCCACTGGCAGTATCCAGAGGTATCTCCTTGCCAATTGCAACCGGGTTTAAAGAAAAGGCCCCCTTTATGGCAGCAGCCCGCAACCCAACAGGCGCAGTATCAATAGTAACTTTACCAAGAATATTTGCGGAACGGCGTGTGGAAACACCTTTATGTAATATTCTTCTTGAAGAGTGCCCGGCAGACTGCCCGATTGGTATTTTTGGGTACTACGGTCAGTTAACACTTGGGTTTGACAAAACAGTAAATGGCAAAAAAATATATGCTCAAGACCTGGCCTGCGACACAGCTGTTGACATAACAAAGGATGTAACGGTAGATGATACCCGCTTAACAATCTGCGGCAGTTTAATCCGTAAAATTTCCGGCAGCTTGGCAGATGATAAGTCTGAGCCGGGCATTGTAATCTTGTTAGTTTAATGCTTATGCATATAAAAATATCCGAGGAGGATGAAAAAAATGAAAAAAAACATTAACACATTAGCAAAAGTTATCATTATTATGACACTGGCACTTTTACTATTTGCAGCTTGCGGTCGCAATGGTAACGGCAATGAGGCAAATGAAGGAACACCAACCGTAACACCTCCTGCTGCGAACGGTGCAGCCGACACCCCAGTAGCACTAGACAATGAAGCGGAAGAAACTGCCCACATTTTTGGTGTACATCAGCCCGTAGACTTTGGCGGCAAAGAATTCCGCTTTGGTGCTTGGTGGGATGGAGGAATATGGCAAACATGGCCATGGGACGAGCCGGACCCTGCAACATCCGGGAACTATCTTGTTGACCGTAAGCTGTTTGACAACGCCCGCCGTGTAGAGCGTGAGTTTAACATTGTTTTTGTAGATGCTGTAACACCCCATGGGTATATGATTCCAAATATTACGGCATCTGTTTTAGCCGGGGCCCCAATTATGGATGTTGCAACACTATCCGGAACAATGCAGCTGTCTGCAGTAACGGGGGAATTGCTTGTTCCGCTTGATACAATTAATTTGCCAAACTCGGACCTATTGGGTCCGCAAATCTACACCCGTATACAAAACCCGGGTTTTGGCCATTACTGGTCATTTATTTACAACCAGCCCAGCCTTCATGTGCCGGTTTTGGGCGTTAATTTAGACATGATTCACGCCACAGGTGCCCCCAATCCTGTTGACCTGTTTAATGAAGGCCGTTGGAATTGGGACACTATGCTTGAAGTAATGCGAATGACCACACGTGACACAACCGGCGACGGCACCATAGACCAATTTGGTCTATCCGGCCCCATTGTTTACATTACAAGAAATCTAATGGCTGCAAACGACGGCATTCTAATGACAAGCGATTTTAATTATGGTATAGACCATCCAAATACTATTGAAACACTAGAGTTTCTGGAAAGAATATTTGCCGAAGGACTTTGGGAGAATTGTGGCTCGGCTATGCCGGATATCGGCTGGGGAGGAAACTTCTACAGACATAGAGATGGCAACTCTGCATTATTTATAGTTTGGGCTTGGGCATTGGGCGACGGGTTACCATATGAATGGGCTGTAGTGCCATTTCCAAACGGGCCTTCCAGCATTTTGGGCAACACATCTATGGATGGATGGGCACAAGGACATACATTTGTTACCGGTTCTTCATGGGCCCCTGCAGACCTTCTTAAGGTAGTTGAAGAAATACACGCATGGCCGGGTAACGAAGTTGACTTGCTGGTTGCGGGCGCAATTAGTTCCGGACGCGCAACATTCCCTACAGATGATGACATTTATCGCGTGTTCCATGCTTCTGCTACAATAGCCAGGGATTTAGGCATAAATGTCTATGGTTATGGCGGAGTAGTTGGCCGTATTATAGAGAACATGTTTAACCGCGAGTTTACACTTATGCAAGCAATTGAAACATTCCGCCCAGAGTTCCAAGAAAGACTGGACGAAGTGTTTAGGCCGTAATCTGTATAAATTATGAAGGGGCTGACGAAACAGCCCCTTTTTGTGCTCTTGGAAATTGCTCTTTACGAAACGTGCGCGCAAGCGCGCTTTATATCGAAATAAAATGAGGAATGATTCTTATGTTTAAGCCACGCAGGGAAATAAGCCCTGAAAAGCCCTTATTGCACTTTAAGTACAACGACCCGGATATTATTCCGGCTGATTTGCTACCTTTTGCCGCATTGTGTGTGGACGCATTGCACAAAGGTTATGAAAAACACCTGGACGCATATTTGCAAAAAAACTTACCTGTAGTAATGCAAACAGAAAATTGGAACAGCTACCAAAGGGATTGGGCCGTTACACCCGATCGATTAGATGAAGTTTTGGCCGCATATGAAAATATTGTGGCCGTTTCGGTAGTAGAAATGTCCTGTTTTGCTTTAAACGAAGAGCAAAAGCACCGTATTTTGGAAATGGCTCGGGTGTGCAGCAAATACGGTGTATATCTTATTTGGGAAGACATGGGTTATCCGGACCGCAAGCATGTTTTTGCCCGGGCAGGTGATGACAAAGAATTTATCGCCTTCCTGCAAGAAAACCCTCAGACTTTTATTTTTGTAGATAAAGTGAACGGATGGGGTCAATACCACTTAACCCGCAGCATGGCCATGGGGTATTGGCTATGCGGCTATTCCAGCGCATGGGGCATTAACGTAGAAGATTTTTGGTGGTACGAGCAAGGGTATAACCGCTTGTATCAGGAAGGGGATAGCCGAAGCGACTACTACCACCCCTTATTCCAACGTTTGGGGCCTTCCATTGAGGGTATGATCGTATCCATTTTGGAATTTGGCTGCCCCGAAGCCCTTATGGGTCAAATATTAGTTGCCGCTATGTTGCAAGGCGCAAGTATAATCAGCTTTGAGTGCGCAGACAGGATGATTGCTTCCGGCAAAACCCGTACCCCTTTGTTTGACCGGGTATTGTATCCTTTGCAGGCAATGGCGGTAAACGAACAATGGCTGCCCGGCAAAGCGGAGGTTTTGGAAAAAATCAAAGCCGCTTACGTGGCCGATGACTGGGAAAGCGAACTCTTTTGCCTGCCTGCAGACCAGCCTTTTTTAGACCTGTATTGCCCTGGCCGCGCACTGGATAAAGTGAAAAAAGACAATTCCAGCGGAAGTATTTTGCAATCCACAGGGCGGTATTATGTGGTGCCGGTAGTTCCGGCTTTTGCCCGCAATCAAGCCGCCGCCGTATTTAACACATTGCTGGACAGCCAATGCCAAGACCGGCGTGCTTTCTTTGACGCGCACTACCCCAACCCCCATGACACTGATATGTGTATCGTACAAGTGGGCAAACGCTGGTTATTTTCCCATACGGAAGAAAACGCCGACGTTGTGCAGAGTTTTCACAATGTAACCGTTGCCGGTTTTACCATGAGCGGAATTTTCCAACCCCATAGCTATATGCTGCTTACGGAAACAGATGACGGCATGACTATTCACCTTAATAATTTTAGAAGTGATGCCAATGCTGCTGTTTATGATAACCGGAACTTTTCCCGCAGCGTGTATATAGAGAGTTACATCAGAGACGATTGCCCATTTTTGGGGCAGAATAGGGAAACGGTACTGTCTTTTGCAGGTACTCCCGCCATACACGCAGAAGGAGCCGCGGAGTTGTTTGTTCGTAATAGCGAAGGGCGCACAACCGTAAGCCTGTGGCATAATGGACCGGTTAATTTGCGTGTGATAAAATTAAAATAAATCCAAGGTACCCCCTGATATCAGGGGGTACGACACAAGGAGGAAAACAAATGGCACAACACAATTATCTGCCAACAGGTGGAGGATGGAAAAAATATGAGGGGAACCCAATCTTGGGGAACGAAGCATTGGGCACCTGCTTTGACGTATTTATGTTGCCGGATGAAGATGGCTTGCGCATGTATTTTTCGTGGCGGCCAAAAAAATCTTTGGCTGTATCTTTAAGCCAGGACGGCATTAAATGGAGTGAGCCAAAAATTATTTTAGAACCCCGGCAAGAAACGGCGTGGGAAGATGATTTGAACCGTAATTGTGTTGTAAAAGTCGGAAATATTTATCATATGTGGTATACAGGCCAGGCCAGGGGGCATAGCTGCATTGGTTATGCCACCAGCCGGGACGGTTATCATTTTCAGCGGCAGGGGGTTGGCGAACCGGTTATGATTCCCGAACGGTATTGGGAAAACCGCTCTGTAATGAACCCTTTTGTGCTGTGGGATGACCGGCAGCAGCAATTTAGGATGTGGTATTCCGGCGGCGAAACTTACGAGCCAAACGCCATTGGCTACGCCACCAGCCCGGACGGTGTTAATTGGCGGAAACATCCGGCAAATCCCATTTTTGTACACGATCAAAGTAATCCTTTCGAGCAGGAGCGGCTGGGTGCCTGCCAAGTGGTACCGGTAGACGACGGATACTTGATGTTTTATATCGGCTACGAAGATATTGATACGGCCCGGATATGCGTGGCAAAATCTCCGGACGGTATCACCCGTTGGAAACGAAGCCGTCATAATCCAATTATTTCGCCTTCAAAAGGCGAATGGGATGGCCATGCCTGCTACAAACCCGGCGTACTATATGACCGGGGCGCAGACAAATGGTATTTATATTACAATGGACGTCATCATGCACCGGAATATATTGGGCTGGCAACACTGGAGGGTTCTGACCTTGGATTTTAATGAAATGTACAACCGTATGGCAGGATATGTAGCAATTTTCAATAAAAACGACAGAGATCAAAACATCTGCCTGATAAATAATGACCGGGTATTGGAATGGATGAGCAAGAACATACCAATGGTTGATTTGCCCGACAAGGTTATAGAGCGGGCCTATTATTTTCGTTGGTGGTCGTATCGAAAGCATATCCGCAAGTCACCGGACGGTTACGTAATTACAGAGTTTATGCCCGACGTGGCTTGGGCGGGAAAACATAATACAATTAACTGCGCCGCCGGGCATCATTTTTACGAAGGACGCTGGATAAAGGAAACTAAGTATTTGGATGAATACCTTCGCTTTTGGTTTGAAAGGGGAAGCTTACGCAGTTACAGCTGTTGGTTGGCTGATGCAGCATATAAACGCTACTTAGTCACAGGGGACATTGCCCCCATAAAACGGCACTTTTCCGATTTTATTAGCAATTACGAAGCCTGGGAGCTGGAACGAAGCGATGATAATGGCTTGTTTTGGCAGGTTGACGATCGGGAAGGCATGGAGCTGTCCATAGGCGGGACAGGCCAGCGTCCGAATATTAACAGCTATATGTATGCGGATGCCAAAGCCATATCGGCAATGGCTCTGTTGCTTGGTGATAAAGAAAGAGCAGTGCAATTTGAAGAA
>JGI20163J26743_11538569_pt1 | contig 49810 bp, 38 predicted proteins | sample TergutCu122P1_FD_26743 | JGI IMG/M metagenome (IMG submission 26743) | reverse complement strand
CCTACTACGTTTAGCTCAAAAGAGCGCACGGGGCGGAAAGCATCTTCAATAGCTTCGCCAAACTCATCTTCGCCGCCACCCATTCTGCCGCCGCGCCAAAAATGTTCTGTCTCGTAATACAGCCTGATTGGGTCGTTCATTACATCTACAAAAGTTTCTATTAAGCTTTCATCTGCGCCGCTCCAGGGCATTCCCATCCAAAAACGTTCTGACCACCACATATCGCTTCTGGTGTCGAAAAAGTGACGTTCCGCCGTGGCACCAAAGACTACGGCAATACCGTCGCCTTCTTCCAACAACCGTCCTTCGCTTACGGTGTAGCCCATTCGCTTTAAGGCCTCTATGTTAACGCCCGTTATGTCTGCGTCCATGGCATACGGGCCGCTGCGGAATAATAGCCGTTCCCGCATAAGCGGTGTAGCTACTTGCACACCGGGTATTTGTGATATTCTGGCCGCGCTTTCATCTGTTAAATCCTGCTGCTCACGCTCTTCCTGTTCACCGGTTTGCGGGTTCCAAGCGGAACCCTGCCATTGGGGGCTAACATTTATAACTGTTAAATCCATGCCCATGTCTTCTATCATTTGAGCAAATTGCGCGTCGGTAGCCAGTCCCAAGGAAATCATAAGAATAATTGACGCCGTACCAATCATAACCCCAAGCAGGGTAAGAAATGTGCGCAGCTTACGTTTTACCAGGTTGCGTACGCACATGCCTATTACATCAAAACTACTCATAAGGATACCTCCTTATTGGTCATCGTCTTCAAAAACAAAACGGGATTTTTTGCGGCGTGAAACGGCAACTACTATGATGATTATAATTAATGCAACAACACCGGCGGCAGGCCCCCAAACTATTGGGCGGCGTATAAACTCAAGAATATCGAAACCGCCGCCAACTTCAACCCATTCGCCTGTTTCCGGATCCATCCTGTGGGTTGGAGTAAATTCGCCTGTCTCCCAATTCCAAGAGCCTATCAACATTTCACCTGTATCCGGACAGATGGACATTTCCCCTTCTGGCATATTTGGGTCAAACATAGGGAAGCGTCCGCCGCCTTCGCCAAAGTCACCGCCAAAATCGCCTCCAAAATCACCGCCAAAACCGTCATCCCAGCCGCCTTCTACAAAAACCGTAAAGGGGTGTCTAATTTCAATAATTTCCCCGGTAATATCTTCGCCGCTGACAATGAAGTAACCGGATTGTTCGCCGGGCTCTATTGGCACAAATGCACCGTCAAAGCCGGTTGTACGCTGGAAGTTGATTTGGCCAACAAAAATACCGTCTGTGCCGCCCGCGTCGCCTACATCGAACGGACCTTCCGTGTGTACGCGTATGTTTATCAAGTTAACCCTGCCGGAATTTATTATACGGAAGCTAAACGGCACATGGGCACCTACCATTGGTGTTACCCAGCCGCCAATTTGTACATCCGCAAGTTCCATACGGGCATTTTGGGCCACTGTAATGCTAATTTGCTGGTTTGCGTCGTGCGGGTGATAATCTTCGTCCTGATAGTCGAACGTAAAACGCATGTTGTGCGCCCCCGGGGAAGCTTCGATAACTGTTGAAAAGCGCAGGTTCATGGTAACTTCTTCCCGTGGGCCAATGAAATCTATAAACAATGTGTTACTGCCGTCAAGGGGATTAAACCCTGCAAACGGCGCGGATTGCCCTGCCGGGGCCACACCAATAACCTCTTCCATTAAAACGCGGATATTGTTTACGGAACGGGTGGCACTTGTATTACGGAAAGTCACTTCTATTTCAAAAGGCTGCCCTGCCCGGGGTATGGGAGGGTTTAGCACGGTGTTAGACACAATTACACGTGGTATTTGTACGCGGCCTGTATCTGCCGGGTCATCTTCATCTTCTTCCGGTTCCGGGTTAAACACGTTAATCGCCGCAAATTGCTGGAAAGAAAGCTCGCCATAGTGTACTGTAAAGCCTATGGCGTAACTGCGTGTAATCGAGGACTCCCGCGGAGAGAAGCTGAATGTAAGCCTGTAGGATGCCCCGGGCTCCAGGCTTTGGATAACCTGCTGGCTTGCGGTTTGTACAGGAACAACATCTCCCGTTTCCGGTGCGGCAACAATACGTATGTTGCGGGCTTCCGCATCGCCGCGGTTGTGTACGTAGAAATTAATTGTGGCTGTTTGCCCTACGCCAATTTGACCTGTAGGTGCAGTCATGCCCCGTATTTCCAGGTTGGCGATTGTATCGTCTTCATCTTCTTCCTCGTCGGGGTTGTATACGTTAATTGCAGCAAACTGCTGGAATGAAAGTTCGCCGTGGTGAACGGTAAAACCTATGCCGTAACTGCGGGTTTGCGCAGACTCCCGTGGGGAGAAGTTAAACGTAAGCCTGTGCGATTCCCCCGGTGCAAGGCTTTGTATTGTTTGCGTACTGGATGTTAGTACTGGAACAATGTCCGCAGCCACTTCCGGCGTGGCAGCTACGCGGATGTTGCGTGCTTCCGCCTGGCCGCTGTTGTGTACATAGAAACTAATTGCGGCTGTTTGCCCAACGGTTATCATGCCTATAGGGGAAGACATGCTGCGTATTTCTAAATTTGATACACCGGCCTCTTCGCCGGCAACGCTAACGCGCAATGGGTCTGTAGTGGAAAGGTTGGCATGGGCGGCATTGCGAAACAAGTGCGTTAGGGTTATTGTATGATTACCCGGGGCGGCGTTTGCATTTACAGAAATGCGCAGTGTCATAACGGCTTCGCGGTTTCCCAGAATAGAGTTTACACTGTTGGAGTTGTTGACAAACTCTACTGCAAACGGTGCATCCGCAGAGGGTACTGCTTGTGATAATATGTTGAAGGCTGTATGTGCGCTTATGTTACGGATTGTAAGGCGTACATCTACCGTTTCGCCGGGCTGTACCGTAATATGTTGTGGGCTGAGTAGGCGTGGGTTGGGCGCGTATACGGAAGGAGGAGGTGGTGGTGGCGTTTCTCCGCCCTGCTGCAACTGATCAATAGCTTCATTAATACGGTTTAATTCCTGCATTAATTGATACCAGGTTTGCTCAGGCGTGTGCTGCGTTGTCTCTTCCGCCAATATCGGTGTAACTAACAACATTGTCAGAATTAATACTGTCAGTACCGCTAATGTCCTCTTCGCAAGTTTCAACCTTTGGTTCATTGACTTCATTAGGCTCTCTCCTTTTTTTCACATTTTCTATACTTTCTACATTGCCGTCTTTTATGCTTATAATCTGATCGGCATATTCGGATATTTCCGTGTCGTGGGTTACTATTATCAGGGTTTGGTCTCGCTGTCGCGCCATGCCTGTAATCATTTCCATCATTTCATATGTTGTTTTTGTATCCAGGTTTCCGGTAGGTTCGTCTGCAAATACCACTTGCGGGTTGTTAACGAAGGCGCGGGCAATACTAACGCGCTGCTGCTGCCCGCCGGAAAGTTCACTGGGTTTGTGCCGCCATCGTTTTCCAAGGCCTACCGCCTTTAGCATGGCATATGCCGCCTTGTTTCGCTTTCGCCTGGATACTTTGCGGAAAATAAGCGGCAGTGTTACATTTTCCAGTGCAGTAAGGGTGGGCAGCAAGTTGTAAGATTGGAAAACAAACCCGATATACTGCTGCCGGTATAAGGCAAGCTGTTTTTCGCTCATCTTTTCAAGCTGCTTATCCAAAAATTTTATGCTGCCCCTTGTAGGTTTCTCTAATCCCGCCAAAAGATTCAGCAATGTAGATTTTCCCGAGCCGCTTGTGCCAAGCAAGCAGTAAATCTTGCCGCGCTCAAATGTTAGGGTTATGTCATCCAGCGCGATAATGCGTTCCTCGCCCATTTGATAAACCTTGCGTACATTTCTTAGTTCGAAAATAACGTCCAGCGTTTCCACCTCCATTTACTATTTCCTAAATATATAATACATCACACTTGTTATGAAGTTGTAACATTATACATTATGCAAAAAGTATACCTGCCAAAATCAAAAGTCTTGCAGATTAAATGCTAAGATTTGTCAAAGTTTAAGCTTCAGATGCGATAGAAATTACACCAACCTTACGGATGTAGCGCAGATACATAAATATTACCCGCAGACGCTTCATCTTTAGCAGGTTAAGCATGTCAAAATAAGCTTCTTCCATTAGCTGACGTTCGGCTTCGGATATTTCGTGAGGCGAATATTTTGCCTTGTAATATAGTGTTATTAAATCGCGGAAAAATACACTGTCACTTTTAAACGCAAAACGCTTACCCTTGTGTGTGCCGTAAATTTGCGGTGTTTCGCCGGGTATCAATGGGTTGGTGTAGTAGGTGATTATGTCCAGTATCCCGGCAAAATACGCTACTACTTGCCGGTTTGGCGACAGTTTGCGTACTTTCATAAGCGGATAGGCAATGCCGTAAAATTTTACCAGCAAGAATGTCAAAATACCAAGCACTGCGATAATCGGCAATACCAGTGTTAAATTTATTACAATGTGACGGGTACCGGTGACCGGCTCTTCCGTGGTGGTTGTAGCTGTTGCGGCACCTTGCTGCCCCGGGAAGTGATAAGGCATTTCACCCATTGGCACTTCCGGGTCGCCGCCCAGGTACCGTTCCATCATGCGCTGCCATTCATCATCAGATACAGAGCCTACTCCGCCGCCACGCGGGGCAGGTGCATTTGAATCCATAATAAATGCGTATGTGGGTGTTGCTTCTACAATAAGCCAGCCAAAGCCTTCCAAGTATACTTCTACCCAAGCATGAGCCATACGGTTTGTAACAGTTATGGTTTCCATTCGGTTGCGGGATGGGGGAAGGACAAAACCTTCCACATAGCGGGAAGGCACCCCGGCGATACGTGCCATTACTGCCATGGCGGAAGCAAAGTAGGTACAGTACCCTTCCTGCCCAACAAACAAAAAGTGGTCTACAAAACACACGCCGCGGGGTACATGGCCGGGGCTTAAAGTGTATGGGAACTGCAGTAAAAAGTCGCGTATTGCCATTACTCTGTCGAAGTCATTGGTAAGGCCGTCTACAATTTGCAATGTAAGGTCATGAACCCGTTGGGGTACAATTTCCGGCACGTACATAAAGTGTTGGCGTACTTGGTTGGCGTATTCTGCCAAAACCCCAACGGCAAACATATCAAGCCACTGCAGCAAGTAAGTTTCCCGTGGGATACGTCCAAGCCTGCTGTTGTCTCTTGTTTCTGCAAACAGGTCTACAAGAATTTGCATTTCCTCTACGCCAAAAAAAGGAATGTGTCGAAAATGGGCTATTTCGGGGGAAATTCCGGAAGACACAAAGCCTGTAAAAATCCGTATTACAGAAGAAATTTCGGATGACGCAATGCCTACGTAAATCGGTTCATCATAAGGAGTTCCGGAGGGTACCCAGCCTACAAAAATCCATTCCTCGGAGGAGATTGGGTCGATGTAATAAGCCGGTAAATATGTCGCTTCAGAGAAGACATAGTTGTCCAGACCATATATTAATATTTGGGAAGAAGTAAGAATCTCATGGATATCCTCAACATGCATTGACATTCTGGGAGAAGTAGGATGCTCGATACTAAAATTAACTTCCCAATAATCAGTTATCGGGTCGTAAAAATAAGCTTCAAAAAACTCGAAAACATGTCCGTCAAAGTCTATTAATAACCCGCCATACCAAGGTATTTGATCAACGGAAAGGTCTGTTCGTAATCGTACAGATTGGCCTCTGCGTTTTAGATAAAGCTCCGCACGCGGACCAATATCCTCACCGTGCGGCGCAAACAGTCCGGGGGCCATGGTGTACAGCACTTGAGGGAAGCGATAGGAAATTACGTTGTAATCATCTTCTACTATAAATTCCCTTCTGATTGGTACGGGAGTAAGGCTTAGTTGTCCTTTTGCAATGTCCCTTTTGTCCAGGAACCAACGATTCTCGTAAGGACAATGATAATATTCATCCAGCCCAACAATTTGCCCGCCAAAAGTTACATTTTGCCACCACAGGCCATTGTCTGCCCGTTGGGTGTAAACCCCGCGGTTTGTCTGCAGTAAAAGATACTCTATAAAAGAAAGCTGTGGGTTAACATTTAAGAATTGCATGTGATAACCTGTACCGCGGGACATTAGCCTTGGGGTTTGCATATCCCCTGTGGGTAATACGTTGGTTATGGGCAGATAATTGAAACTGGAGTTGTCAAAACGCAGCTGCCATGCGTTGCTTGGGCGGAAAATAGTGCCGGTACGCTGCCGCCCCATACTAATGGAAACAGTGTCTATGGGCAGGTAGCTATGCAAGAAGTAGCCCCTGTTGGCTGCCACCCCAATTACGGGGAAGTTGCGCATTAGCAGGTATCTGTAGTCTTCCGGGGTGGTGATGTTTAAAAATACCGTAGAGGAAATACTTGCCCTTTCGTGGGCTATTGTGGCACCGCGTATTAAAGCCGCGGCGGTTTCCAGCATTTCAAATTGGCCGGGGGGTAAACCGTGGGTGTAAATGTCCCCTTCTTCCAGGGTTTGCACCCAGGAAAAGCCTGTGTATGTGTTGCTTGTTGCCCCGGCAATGTAAATTCCCCCCGGTGCGTGTATGTTCATTACATTGCGGTGGTTTAAGGTTACGGGGCCGCCAAGCCGCCCGCCCGCGCCGGAAAACCCTGTAGACTGGAAAGAGAAATATGTAGGGTTAAAAATTTCAAACATGCGGTCGCCAATAGCATCCATTCTGCCTGTGAACTGGTTAATAGAGCGGCGCATAAATGCTTCCGAGTCTGTTGGCACGTAGCCGTTGGCGAACCAAACAGCCAACGCGCATATGGGTGCCACCCAAAATGCAGAAGATACAGAGCGGTTCATTTTGCGGACAAGTATTACACAAAATACAAACAGGAACAGTAAAAAGCCTGTTTCGTCGCGGGTAAAACCGGGGCCCCAGGTAAATACAAATACCAATATGCCGACAATGGCAAGAATATAGAAATTAAACTTGTGGAACATAAACACAACCACAGGGACAGCGAATGCCATACAAAGGATCCAGGCAGCAGTGCGGCCAAGGGCTGGGTTGAAGGGGGCCATGCCGCCAATCATGGTAAGCAGGTCGTAAAAATGCTGTATCCACGGGTGCATGTCATGATAATACGAAGTCCTTGCCAGGTAAAAAATATACAGCCCAAGTATTGTGATAAATATAAAAGAGACGATGCGAGTTATGCGGTTATGAAGCATTAATAAAACAGCAATTATGGCTATAGTGCCCATGGTAACCAGCGTACCTTGTTGTATGCGAATAATAGTAGCTGAAAAAATTGTACGGGTCAGGGCATAAATAAATACGCTGCCAATAGTAAGACAAAAGGCATAGTCTGCCCATTCTTTTGGATTGTGTATTTTAGTAGAATTGTTAGACATATGTTTGCACCTCTTTTAATGAAATCCTGCTGCTGTACAAGGGGTAAACCCGGGTTCTGTTTCTTCTTGATGGGTTGCGGCCCAAATTTTGAAGCACGGGAAACCGCCTTCTTCCAGCAGGCTGAAAATTATCTCGTATTCCCGGTTCGGCTTTTCCATGGCAAAATATATTACTGCGGTGTAGTTGCCCCTGTCTACCGCGTTTATTACACGTTCGTATAGCTGTGATGTAAGCGTGGCGGTAAAAATTATAGTGTTTACGTTACCGCTTGCGTCATTTAGCACCTGGGCAAGGATTGACACCGGGCTAAGCAGCGGAGCGTTCTCAAATACCACATCCCCGGCCATATGATAAATTGTATCAAAAGCTGCCCCTGTTTGGGCATGGGTTTGGTTTCCGTCTGTTACCATAAAATCTACGGGCATACCCCTGTTTAAGCAAAACCGCGCAAGGCCAAGAGCATTTTCTACTATGCTGTCTTCCAGCGGATACATTTCTTCTTCCGGTACCGGCATACGCAAGTTGTCCATGATAATGGATACATGGTTTTGGGCATTGGATTGGAACATTTTTACCATCCACTCGTTGCGCTTTGCGGTAAGCTTCCAGTGTACACGCTTTATGGAATCTGTGGGCACATATGGGCGAACATCAGAGATTATAGAGTAATCCTCGTCCCTGATGTCAAAACGCGAGCTTGCCTCTGCCACAAGGTCTATGGCAAGCGGGATGTTGCTGAACTCTATTATGCGCGGCAGAGCTAAGATTTTCACATTTTTACTGTACTTGCGGCGGATGCGGAACAGTCCCACAAAATCTGTGGCAATTACATATTGCAGTCCTATTTCGTACTCCCCCCTAAATAACACGCGGAAAGGTATTTTTTCCTCCACAGATTTAAATGAATCTATTTGAATGGTATGGTCGTGTTGGGTTTCTATGGCGTACTTATTGCCAAAAAAAATACATTCCAATTTTGCAAAAGGCAGTGCGGAAGGATTATGTAAGCGCAGGGTTATCGCGCCTTCTTGCATTTTGACAATGGTGGCGGGTACATCCTGCCGTACCCTTAGTACCCTAAGCATAAAGAACGTAATTACATATGAAACAAGGGGCACAATAATAAGTACCGCGGCAGAAATATAAGCAAGCCTTTCGCCGGATGACCATGCAAAAATACATACCGCCGCCAAAAGCACCGTGTACATTATGCGATTGGCGGTAATATGTTTTATGTCTCTTATGCTTTTTAGCACGGTTATCATCTGGGGATTACCCCTGCGGCCGCTATGTCAAGGGCTTTATCCAAAACATCGTGGACGCTTACTTTGCGGATACTTGCTTCCTGCCGCATAAGAATTCTGTGGCTAAGCACGTGCGGTGCAACTTCAATTACATCATCGGGTACTACATAATCGCGTCCCTCGTACAATGCCCATGCCTGGGATGCCCTAAACAGGCAAATGCTTGCCCGTGGACTTGCGCCAAGCTGAACATCCGGGTGTTCCCTGGTGTGCCGCGTTACGGTAACGATAAATTTGTTTATTTCCGGGTCTACATGTATTTTTTCGGTAAGTTCCTGCAACTGTATTATGTCCGAACCTTCTGCCACCGGCGTAAGGTTGTCCATTGGGTTTTTGCCTTTAAAACGCTCCAGCATTCTGCCTTCGGCATTTTCGTCTGGGTAGCCAAGGGAAATTTTCATAAAAAAGCGGTCTAGCTGGGCTTCGGGCAGCGCAAATGTACCCAGATAATCTACGGGGTTTTGGGTGGCAAGTACCATAAAAGGACTTGGAACGGGATGAGTCAAGCCGTCCACGGTTACTTGGTTTTCTTCCATAACTTCCAGCAAGCTGGACTGGGTTTTTGGCGATGTCCGGTTAATTTCGTCTGCCAAAACAAACTGGCTCATTACTGCGCCCGGGCGGTACTCAAACTCCCCCGTTTTGGGCGAAAATGCAGAATACCCGGTAATGTCGCTTGGCATTATGTCCGGGGTGAATTGAATGCGCTTAAAACTGCCGTTTACGGAACGCGCCAAAGCCGCTACAAGACTGGTTTTACCCACGCCGGGTACGTCTTCGATAAGTACATGGCCGCGGCAGGCCAGTGTTGCCATAACCAGCGAAACAGCGTACTGTTTGCCTACAATAATTTTTTCTACATTACTGATAATTGTCCTCATGCATCGTAAAGCTTGTGCGTTAGTTGTAATTTTGCTGCCGTCCGTCATTGTTTTTTAACACCCCTGTGACATTTCATTAAACATTTTGTTAAACTTTATGCTAACATAAATACGCGGAAGCGTCAAACAGGAAGGAAGCAATTTTGGTGAATTTTAATGAAATTTTAATGAAAAAATTTTCAACCGGAACGCTTGCAGAAAATGCAGACGATTCAACCGTTAGCTGAATTACTTCAAAATATCAGTTATTGTTTTAATTTTGCCCGTAAGTATAATGTAAATATCAGCTGATAAAATAATTTGAGAGGAATTATGATATGGAAATTAGTATTGGCAAAACAATCAAAAAATTACGGGCAGAGAAAGGCGTAACGCAGGAAGAGTTGGCAAAATATTTGAACATAACATTTCAGTCGGTTTCTAAATGGGAGACGGAAGCGGCCTCGCCGGACACAATGCTGCTGCCAAAAATTGCAGTGTTCTTTGGCGTGGCAATTGACGATTTATTTTCTGTTGGGGACATAAATCATTTCGAACGGGTTGACAAAATTTTAGAGCAGTCCGGCGATGAAATAAGCGAGAGCAGTTTTCTTTTTGCCAAAAGGTACTTGGTTGGCCTTTTGGACGAAAGCCCTGCCAACACCGAAGCTTTGCGGCGGCTTGTTGACTTGCATAAAAAGCGCATTGACAGTTATACAGAGATTGCCGCACGATATGCGGAGCAAGCCATAAACACAGCAATAGATAATCACGATTTGCATTTTGTTTACGCAAGGTTAAGAGGCGTGCAATGGGATTATGAACCCATTAGTTGGCGTTTCTTTAGGTTTTACGATGGCTTCATAAAAAAACACCCCGATAATAAAGAGGCCCTTGTAAACCTTTACAGTGCTTATCTTCAAACTTACCGATATGCAGAAGCGGAAGAAATAAGCGACAGAATAACAGACGAAATTACAAGGCAGCTGCTGAAAGGCGATACACACATCAGGCTTGGCAGGATAGAGGATGCGATGTATATCTTTTCTGACATCCTTAATAAAAATCCCGATAATCCGGGCTTGCATTATGAGATAGGGGAGCGATACAGACGCTTGGCAGAACGCAGGTTTAATCCGAGTGAACACGAAGTATATTTTAATTGCGCGATAGAATTATTTGAACGGGCGCAAGGGTTATTTGATGAAGCCATGTCTCCGCCGCCTTGCCAATCGCTTTATTCCCTTGCTTTTATGTATGACAACCTTGGCCATTATAAAAAGGCCATTGAAATGTGGGATGAAATTGCTATGCGCCTTGAAAGAGATTACCAATATGCCGCGGACAGTCAGGAAAGAGTTTGGCCCCAGGAAATGATAGAATCCTTGAGAAATAAAATTGCTCCGGTTTGACGAAATAGTTGGCAGGGTGTAAAATAGCTTATATTCTTTGTTGTGAGGTATTTTATGCTGCTGTTTGTTCATCTCAATTTAGACGCTGATATTTAGCACTTGCACTGTGGCCGGCCCATAGGTGCAAGTGCTAAATGTCTTGCGCTTTATGGGATGAATGGCATGGCTTTGTTTGTTTTGTGTCACCATTCCTTATATTGTTTTGGGAATGGTGATTTTTTATTGTTTTAGAATGCCCGATGAAAGGTTGTGTTGAAATGCGGCATACAGATTATGCCGGAGAAGACTCCTTGCGTGACTAATTTAACAATGCACCCCCTGATATCACATTCGCCGGTGTGATATCAGGGGGTAAGAAATCGTAACTATAATAATCACGGAGGAAAAATAATGGAAAAAATAAGCGGAAGAGTTTCTTCCAACCATATTGAAGTGGAGCAGCTTGAAAACCACATTGGCCAAACAGTTAAAATCCACGGAATTGTCCATAAAATACGGGAAATGTCCGGTTTTGCGTTTGTGCTTCTAAGAACAAAACGAACATTGCTGCAGTGCGTGTATTCTACGGAATTTTCCCGGTTCGCCCTTGCCGAACTAAGGGAAAACATGAGCGTTGTTATTTCCGGGGAAGTAATAAAAGACGAGCGAAGCCGTACGGGCATGGAAGTACGGCTGATTTCCTACAAGTGTCTTTCTGCTGCAGCAGAAGAAACGCCGGTTGTTATATGTAACAAGGAAGTTTTGGCAACATTGGACACACTGCTGGATTACCGCCCTGTGACCTTGCGCAACGCTAAAGAACGGGCCATTTTTCAAATACAGGCCGGGATATGCCGGGGGCTGCGCAAATTTTTAGAGGAAAATAAATTTACAGAAATACGGTCGCCAAAAATAGTCGCGGGCAGCGCGGAAGGCGGCGCGAACATTTTCAAACTGGACTATTTTGGACGGGAGGCGTTTCTTGCACAAAGCCCGCAGTTTTACAAGCAAATTATGGTAGGCGTGTTTGAACGGGTGTATGAAATTGCACCGGTTTTTAGGGCAGAAAAACATGACACTTCCCGCCATGTTAATGAATACACAAGCGTAGACCTGGAAATGGGGTTTATCCACAGCTTTTACGACATAATGGAGTTGGAAACAGCAATGCTTCGCGAAACCTTTGATTTTGTCCGGGAATACTATCCCGAGGAACTTGCGCTGCTTGGTGTTAGAATACCAACCATTGCGGAAATACCCGCGGTAAAATTTGACGAAGCAAAAGAAATGGTGTCTAAAGCCTACAACCGGCAGATTACGGATTTTGAAGACTTTGAACCGGAGGAGGAAAAACTCCTTAGCGACATAATAAAAAAACGGACAGGCAGCGAGTTTGTGTTTGTAACCCACTACAAAACCTCTAAACGTCCGTTTTATACCATGGAATCGCAAGAAAACCCGGAAGTAACGGAAAGTTTTGACCTTATCTTCCGTGGCATGGAAGTTACAACCGGCGGCCAGCGCATTCACGAATACAATAAGCAAGTGGCAAAAATGCAGGCCCTTGGCATGGATACAGACCCCTTTGCAAGCTACTTGATGGCGCACAAATATGGTCTGCCGCCTCACGGCGGCCTTGGGCTTGGCCTGGAGCGGCTTACGGCAAAATTGCTGGGGTTCCAAAATGTACGTCATGCCACGTTGTTTACAAGGGATACTATTCGGTTACAGCCGTAGGTATCTTGAAGATAGATAACAGGACCTAAAGTTTCAGTTAAAGTTTTTAGTTAAAAAATTTAACTGAAACTTTATGGTCTTTTCTTTGTATACCAAGTATAGTAGAAGAGGTCACCTGGATGCCCTGTTGGTATAGGCCAACACTCGTGGTTAGTTTACGCTTTGACGGCCGCAAAACTAAACGGGCCAAGATTTGCATCTGTGATGTTTGTGGTATGTTCCATTGTATAAACCTGGCAATGACGTGTAGTACAGGGTGGTTTACGAGTTTATCTACCCAATTGTTTAACGGTACTTTCATATGCTTCTTAAGTACAAAGGAGCGGAAAATTTTCATCTGCCGTTCAACCACTTTGCCGATTGGCGGGTACAAGGGCGTGACAACGTTTTCAATAGGATTAAGGTCGAGAAGTAACATTCAATGCTTTGCAGCTCACCTTCTTTCTTTGAAATACTATTTTACAAAAAAATTAGGCTTCCGGCACTTCCCTTTCTTTCCTATGTGTGCCGACGTAGCCGGAATGGAGATTTGAATGAAAAACAAAGTTGCAAGTATTTTTTTAGTTAGTTTGCTTATCTTTAGTTTGCTCACCGGATTCACAAGTATAGGTATAGATACTTATATTGATACCGGTGACGCACATGAAGATATAAATATTTTCGTCTTCGCTGATGACTTACTAGCAGACGAATACTTTATGGCATCGGTCGATAAGTTGTTAGTAGACACTTTTGGCTACGAAGTAGTAGAAAATGTAAAACGTGCTAACTATTACGGTGACATAATTCTTGAGTCTTTTCCTCGAAATAGGCTTGGCGAAATTATTTTTCCAGAATTCTTTGGCGGTGAGTATATCAATTGTGATGGGTATTTAGTGTTTAATATAGTTAATGCAATCATGACACTAGATGAAGCATCAACCATGGTAACAAATCTTCTTGGCTATAACCATAGCGTTATTTTACAGCCTACTAGCTTTTCACACAATGAAATAATCAATGCCAACGACATGATACATTACACATTATTTGTAAATTCTCAAATAAGTGAACCCATAGGTCGTGTTCTGAAAAATTTTAACGGAAGCCGTATATGCTTTGATTTAGGCGGAATAGTTGTATATATGCGAAGCTTAAACGAAAAAGAAGTATCATTATTTAGATACTATGTCTTCGACTCGCCTATGCTTAGCTTTTATGAAAGATACGCAATAAGAGACAATTTGCCAGCATATACCCGTGAACGCGCATATCATGAAGAGATAACGCCTTTTAGTATAACGCTTAATCCAGGCGATAGAATTTCTTTATCATCCGTTGGATTTAGAGCAAGGACAGCTCTGGGATGGAATGGGTTCATCATAACAGGGCATGATCCTTTCATGAGAATGGAATCTGTTGTATGGCATAATGGACAACGCATTGGAACAATTCAGAGACATCAAGAGAGCCCTATAACTGGAGTAGACGCTGCATTCCTTCAATTGGAAACAGGCAATGTTACTAACATGGCAAGAAATTTTGGTACTCTAACTGCTGTTACACAACCAAGACAAGGTGACCATGTTGCTCTTCTTGGCTCATCGACAGGTACAAGAGTTGGAAGTGTTGTTGCGACAAGTATAACTTGCCCTGCTGGCTGGAGGAACCAAATACTCATTAATTATTCTCTACCCACACAAGGGGGCGATAGTGGAGGAGTAGTATTTACAACTACACATAGACATATCATAGGTATACATGCAGCATCTTTAAGGAATCCGGATACTGGGCAAACCATAGGTTGGGCGGCAATAAATGCGGTAGATATTCTTTCAAGATTTGGTTTGACCTGGTTTTAGTCTCTATGTAAATGTTCCTGGATAAATAAAAACAGGCGCAGCCAAGATTCATTAGCTGCGCCGTTTTTATTTCTTAGCTGTCAATTTCAAGAACTCTTATTGCGTTGCGTTCTTGAAAAATCAGCATTGGAGAATCAAAAACATATTTTCTAAATAAATATATTTCATCATCATTTAATTCGCGTAAATACACTATTATGGCATTTAAATTATACATTATGTCACTGCCATTAAAATTATTCCTTATGTGCTTAATGGTATCGTTATCGCGATTATCAAATACTGTCCTGAAAATAAGGTCTTGAGCATCTTGTAGTTCATAATATGAGAAATTAGCAGCCTGTAAAATCACCCCATGACCCTCCCCAAACAAGTCATTTATCATTATGGCCGCTGTGGTCTGTACATAGCTTGGCCCAACAATATTAACAACCAAATACCCGTGGTTGTTAATATACTCACCGCCAAAAAAACTTGGGTAAGCAGTGCCTAATGTGCTAATAAAATGTTCCCGTATCTTAGCACCATAATAGGTTGCACGTCTTAAATTTTCCAGCAGCTCTTCGTCAATAAATGAGTCTAAAAAGCACTCTTCTTCCCCAAACTCATCAGTACTCACTTCTGTTGAACAACCTGTAAACCCGATTGTAAATACTAACAAGATGGAAATTATCAATAAAGTATATTTTTTCATCACGCTCACTCCTCGCAAATAGTATAACACACATCGCACCCCAATACCACCGCCGCAATAATATCCGCCAGGGGATACATTGCATTTTTTGCCTGCTGCCGGGTATTGTGCTGGTTACCAACTTCCACCAACGTACTTAAGGGCATCATGTGCAGGCTGTAGCGGAAGGCGCGCAAGTAAATTCTCCTTGCCAGGCCCGGGTAAAGTTGGTTGGCGGCAAGCTGTAAACGAAAACTAAAATTTAAGTTTTCACGCTGGTACGGGTTGGGCAAGCGGTCTATGTTGACTGCTTGTCCATTTCTGTTTTGGCGGCTTAACCCGTTGAAGAACATGATTTGCGCAGTGGGTACGCCATTCACATAGTGGACAAATGCAGGCGCGTGAGGGCCCACTCCGTCACGGTGTAAATCTATTGCAACTTGTATCGAAGGGTTGTCCGCAAGAATTTGGCGTATTGCCGGTTCCATACGTTCGTAACTGCCCGGGCGGTGGCTTCTTCCGTCCAGCATATCGAAACGGCCTGTGTAGTGCAGGGCTTCAATACCGTGATTTTCTGTAAGTACACGGGCAAGGTATTTACCGGTACCCATTATTCCTGTCATTGGGTCGGCAGGGTTGCTGTCTGTAAACATTTCTGCAGAGTGTGTATGAAAAATTAATACAGTGGGGCCATCCACTGTGTTGTCGATGGTTAAATCTGCTTCTAAAAAACTATGGACATCTATGTCAGATGGGAGTAGAATGGTCTCCGGGTCTACAAGAAATATACGGGTTGTCAGATAGGTAAAATTTGTAAGCGTTTTAATGTATTCCGGTGACAGCGGCTCAAGCCTTATGCGTGGCGGTAGTTGCTGCGGCGTTAAAGAATTTGTATCTTCCGGTATGGCGGGTTCAATGGCACCCGGGTGTAGTATGGCAGGCACTTGGATAGGGTCGCCAAATATCCATAGCTGCAACGGCTCTTGGGCGCGCCTGTGTCCTTCCCATGTAAAAAGCACCGCAGCACACAGCAGCATTAGCCCCAGTACAATTCGCTGTTTCAAAAGCTGTTGTTTCATTAGTACACCCCTAAAATTATCAGATTCTTTCATGTATATGCCGGAAAAAATGCGGCTATGCCGCTTCCCGCACTGTAGCGGCAGGGGTTAGGGGGACAGCGTCCCCATTAAATAGGAGGCTAGAAAATGTTAGACAATTTTCTATTTAGTTTAAACGTTGTAGTTCCTGTGTTTGTGGTTATGCTTTTGGGATACATACTAAAAAAACGGGAAATTATTTCTTCGGGCTTTTTAGCAAGTGGCAATAAAATTGTGTATTCTATTGGACTTCCCGCGTTATTGTTTAGGGGAGTGTATGAAGTTGAAATCGGCGAGTTTATTGATATGAAATTCATTACCTTTACCGTTGTTACTTCAATTGCGGCATTCTTCATTATTTGGGGTGTAGCCGCTCTTTTTTTGAAAGAAAAGGCAGTTTTGGCTTCTTTTGCGCAGGGGGCGTATAGGGGCAGTTTCGCGCTTCTTGGTACGCCGCTAATAATTAACATTGGCGGTGATGCAGGGATGGCCCGGGCGGCATTGATAATGGTTTTTGTTGTGCCGTTTTTTAATGTGTTTTCTATTTTGGCACTTGCGCCGTGTACAGGGGAAAAGCTTAGCATATGGGCGATAATTTGGGCTGTTTTAAAAAACCCGTCCAATGTTATGATTGCAATTGGTATTTTGCTGGCAGTGTTTCATATTCAATTGCCCGTTATGGTCAACAACGCGATAAACACTACCGCCAACCTTGCCACGCCTCTCGCGCTGCTGTGCCTTGGGGGCGGCATGACGTTTCACGGTTTTGATGTAAAATTCAAGTATGCAATGATAGGAAGTGTAATAAAAGTTGTCGTACTGCCTCTTGTTTTTGTTATTTTTGCAATAGGCTTAGGGTTTAGGGATTACGATTTGGCAGTTATTCTAATGCTGTTTGGCATACCGTCTGCGGTAGTGGGCTACGCAATGGCTGTAGAAATGGGCGGCGATACTTACATTGCAGGCACAATAGTTGTATTTTCTACAGTCATGTCTGCGGCTACACTTACGGTGTTCATTTATGTACTTAGGGTTATGGGAATGTTGGCGATGTGATGGTATGAAAAATTACTATGGGAGCGAAATAGGGAGAAGGCCATGATAACCGTTGTAAATCTAAACCCCTGTATAGACTGGCAGTATCACGTCCCTGCTTTTACGTACGGCGGGATGAACCGTGTGCGCCGCACATACGAATCTGCCGCAAGTAAGGGGACAAATGTGGCCGTTGTGTTAAAAAATTTAGGACAATCCCCATCTTGCATAGGCTTTAATTTTGCAGACGGCGGCGAAAAATTGACAAAGAAACTGGATTCCCTGGATATTCACCATGATTTTGAGACTGTCGAAGGCGCGGTGCGGGTAAACATAAAGCTTTACGACGATTCTACAGGAGAAATGACGGAACTAAACCAGCCGGGGGAGTTTGTGCCGGAAATTTATGTACAAAAGTTAGAGGAAAAAGTTGCGGCACTTTCCCGGAAATACGGCGAAAGTGGAATTTTAGTGCTTAGCGGGAGCTTGCCTGCGGGTGTACCAAAAAATATTTACGCAGCGTTGTCAACCTTATGGGGCGGCAAAGTGTTTTTGGACGGGGAAGGCGACATTTTACGTCTTGCCTTGGAAGCAGATAAAAAGCTTTACGCCATAAAGCCCAATCTTTTCGAACTAGAAAGTACTTTTGGCGTAAAATTTGCTGCCTCAAAAGATATTGCGGATTTTTGCCGGGCATGCGATATTTTAAAAGACATACCGTTTATTTGCGTATCCATGGGGGCGGAAGGTGCGGTTCTTGTAACACCAACAGCTTCATATTTTTGCCCCGGCTTGGGTGTGGATGTGCGTGGTGTACAGGGGGCAGGGGATTCTATGGTTGCGGGGTTAATACATGGGGTTTTGTCGCAAGTTACAACCCCGGAACTATTGCGGTACGCGGTGGCGGCCGCGTCGGCTTCTGTAACCCTTGACGGTACCGATTTATGTAAACGCGCGGGTTTTGACGCAATGCTTCAAAAAACACCGCAGCCTATTATCATTTAAGCACATACAAATCCCCGGCCTTACTGTCTAACACCCGTCTATTTGCAATGCGGAAACCATTGCTCTCCTTAACCAATACCCCTTCGCTGCACAGTTTGCCAAGGCAGCGCAGCAGGTGGCGGTAACTGGCACCTACTATAACAGCAACATCGGTAAGGGTTTCTCGGAAAAAGTCGTTGTCCGCGGCTTGGGCAATGTACGCGCACACCCGTGATTCTATGGGCTGCAGCGTTGTTATGGCGCCGTTAACTACCCGTTGGGTAAGCTTTTCCGCAAGTTCTACGGCTACATAGTTCAAAAATGTATTGTTATTTTTTAGCGTGCTTCCGTAAATGTTAAGGGGCAACGCTATACAGCTAAACTCGGTGACGGCCTGGACGGTGGTGTAGTTAACGGGTTTATTTGTCATTAGCTCTATGTCGCCGATAATCCCTTTTGATGTGAAATACGCCAGCAGCAACTGCCTCCCTGTTGATAAATTTAGAAACACTTTTGCTTTGCCGCAAATAACAAAGTAGATACTTTCCATTGACTCACCTGCATGGGAAAGGAATTCGCCCTGCTCAAATGTAACGTGTGACCCGTGAGTTAGGTCTAAGCCCTGCAGGCCATACCGAGAAAGTACAGTTACGTGTTTCGGATTATTTATGTTGATTTTTTGTCTCATCATAATTTGTCGCCTCCTGTACCTACAGTGTGACATATGTCATATGCATAGGTCAAGCTGCGAATTATAATGTATGCAATATATAAAGCGCGCGGCAAAGCCGCTTAAAATGGAGGTGTCGTATGTATTATTTTCTTTCGCTGCTAACGGGGATTTTAATTACGGTAATGGTTGTTTTCAACGGCGAGTTGACGGGGCAGTACGGCATTTATTTTGCCACGGTAATTATTCACATAGCCGGGCTGCTTTTAATTACTGCCGTTGTACTAATACGGCGGGACAAGGTGTTTGCCGTAAGGTACCCCGCCTGGCTTTACCTTGGCGGTGCCATTGGGGTAATGACTACCGTGTTTAACAACCTGGCATTTGGCAGGATTAGTGTTTCTGCCATACTTGCGCTGGGGCTGCTGGGGCAAAGTGCTGCGGGCCTTACCATTGATCAGTTTGGGTTTTTTGGCATGCAAAAACACCCTTTTACCAAAGGTAAATTGGTTGGTCTGTTCCTTATTATCGGCGGCATTGGCATAATGGTTGATAACCTGGAAATTGTTGCGGTGGCGGTGTCCTTTGCCGCAGGGGTTAACATAGTTTTATCCCGGACGCTGAACGCCAAGCTTTCCAATTTAACAAATGTACGGGTGGGGACATTTTTTAATTATTTTGTTGGGCTTGGCGTAGCAGCTATAGTCTTGTTAATTTTAGGAAGAGGAGAAGCGGTTTTTGCAGCCCCTATCGTAACAAGCTGGTGGATATATTTTGGTGGAGTACTTGGGGTATGTGTTGTACTTATCAGCAATATTACCGTAGTAAAAATATCCGCCTTTTACCTTACCCTGCTGATATTTATAGGCAAAATATTTTCCGGGGTTTTAATTGATGTAATTATATCCAATCGGCTGTCTTTGCGGAATTTGACGGGCGGTATACTTGTTACAATTGGGTTGTGTGTTAACTTGTTAATGGATAGGCGGAAAAGTTACTCCCCAAGCCAACCCATTTCCGCTAGCAAATTGTAAGTTTCGGTGGGTATATCTTCTATGCTGCCGCTTTCGATTAGCGTAAAGTCATAGATACTCGTTTGTTGAGGGAGTGAATCTAGCATATATCCACCAAAGGTAACCCTAATTTTATCTCCGGTTTGCAGTCTTGCAAATAGGTTTTCTACCCCGGACATGTTGCCCATTATTACCGGTGAGCCATCTTCAAGAACTAAAATATAGGCATTGTTTGCGGCGATAAAACGCCCTGTTAAAGACGGCGCAGGAGGGTCTTCGGACATATGGTCAACGCCTTCGATGATAAGATTTAATCCGTTGGCAATCAGTTCATCAATTGTGACTTTTTGCAGGTCAATGGCTTCCCTTAAGGATATTCGCGTACCGTCCTCGAATGTAAGCATGATGTTGCTAGAGCGAATGGACGATAGATAATACCTGTTTCCAAACTCGTCAACATAAAGTAATTCCAAGGCGGTAGGGGTTAAGCCGTCATAATCCTCTATTGTAAATGCTGATGGCCGCCGCTGGGGTGAAATTAATATAGTTCTTGTGCTGCCGTCCCAATCCAGGGTGTAACCTACACTTTCCAAAACGGCGCGCAAGGGCAGCATTGTTCTGCCGCCAATTATCTGTGCCGGGACATCTATCATATGAAGAACGCCATGGCCCGGGAACGGTGAGTCCGGGTCATAGATAAGCACTTCAAAAAATGGCTGCCCAATTGTAATTCCAATGTGTACATGCCCCCGGTTAAGAAGTGCTGTGGAAGTTTCTCTATTCCAGTTTACTTCCCAGCCCAGTGTCTCAAATACCCCGCGGACAGGCACAAGAGTTGTGCCGTCTATTATAATGGGGCTTTGGTCCGGAAAATACACTTCCTGCCCGTTAATTGTTACGGTGATTGCGTCAGTGTTGTTGGCTGACACCGTAAAAGGTGTTAACATTAGCAGCGCGGCAAGAAGCGTTGCTGCAAGTTGTTTTTTTGTGATTTTTTTCATAATTAACTTCCTTTCATCGTTTGTTTCGCTTCATACATAGTATAACACGGGAAGACGAAGAAACATTACTGTTTGTGTGAAGAAAATCTTGAAACCAAGTAAAATTTCTGTCAAAATAGCGGCGTGTTAGATTTTACAATTCCAGGAGGCCCGCCCATGCATGACGAAAGCACACCGCGTTTACTGCTTGTAGAAGACGACCCGATTATATCTTCCGGGCTGATATATGCCTTTGAGCAAGCTGGCTATATTGCCGCCCATGCCAAGGATATTGAAACGGCAAAAGCCCTTTCATTATCGTTCGACTTGGCAGTTTTGGACATTGGTCTGCCCGATGGCTCCGGCTTCGACCTGGTGGAGTCTTTAAAATCTGCCGGGGTTTCTTTAATTTTCTTAACGGCCATTGACGAGGAAGGGCATATTATCCGTGCCTTCGAAGTTGGTGCGGAAGATTACGTGACAAAGCCATTCCGCATGGGAGAGTTAATGGCGCGGGTAAAGGCCGTGCTTCGCCGCAGGCATGGCTTGGGCGATGTATTAGTGCTTGGGGATATACGGATACATACTAATGAAGGAAAGGCATTACTGGGCGATACCCCGCTGGATTTGACCGCCCTGGAATATCGCTTGCTTTTGACATTTGCCACCAATAAAAGGCAGGTTTTAAGCCGCGGGCAAATTTTAAACCACCTGTGGGATGCTGCCGGGCAATTTGTAGAAGACAACACCCTTACCGTGTACATTAAACGGTTACGGGCCAAAATAGGCAGCGGGGCCAACATAGAAACTGTAAAGGGAATGGGGTACAAAGCCAATGATAATTAGCCGCAAAGAAGTAGAGCAGTTATCTGCGGACGTGCGCCGCATTGTAGACGGTCACGCACTGGACCTGCGGGACAACCTGGAAGGGCGGCTTTCCATATTAAAAAACGACATCCACACCCTGGCCTGCCGTCTGAACAACCAAGCCGCAAGCCTGCAAGAGGACAAAACCCGCCTTGCAGATACGCTGGCGGATATTTCTCACCAGCTAAAAACACCACTTACGGCTATGATGGTAATGGTAGACTTGCTGGAAGACGCACCGCCCCAAAAGCAGACAGAGTTTACTGCAAACATACGGCAAGGGTTAACTCAAACAGGCTGGCTTGTAAACTCACTGTTAAAAATGGCGAAGCTGGAATCTGGTACGGTTGCATTTAACCCCGTTGCCACATCGGTAAAAGACTTGATTGGCCTTGCCGTCTCGCCCTTAAAAATTATGCTGGATATAAAAAATCAGCAAGTGGAGATTATGGGCAATATTGAAATTTTTTGCGATTTAAACTGGACGGCGGAAGCCCTAACTAATGTTATAAAAAACGCGCTGGAGCATTCCCCGGAGGGCAGTACGGTTAGAATTTCTGTGGGGGAAAATCCAATTTGTAAATTTATTTCCGTTACAGACGCCGGGGAAGGGATACCTTCCACCAAAATAAAAAGCCTTTTCCGTCGGTTTGGCGGTGACGGCCAAGGCACAGGTATTGGCCTGCCTTTGGCAAAGGCTATTATGCGCGGCCAGGGCGGGGATATTGAAGTTGATGCCGGTGGCAAGGGGAAAGGTGCGGCTTTTACACTAAAATTTTTTCCGGAATTACCCCCTGCTATCAGGGGGTAATTTTAAATGACTAAACTGTCACTTGCAAGTCACTTTATAGTCACATAGGATAGGTATACTCCAATTATCAAAACTTAAGGAGCCAACCTATGAACATTTTAACTGTAGAAAATTTAACAAAAACCTATGGAAAAGGCGATGCCCGTATAAACGCCTTGGATAATGTATCATTTTCTGTTCCAAAAGGGCAGTTTATAGCCATTGTGGGTGCGTCGGGCAGTGGCAAGTCCACTTTACTGCACCTACTTGGGGGCGTAGACCGCCCTACTTCCGGTAAGGTGGTAATAGACGGGCAAGATATTTTTGCCATGAACGAATCTAATCTGGCAATTTTCCGCCGTCGCAATATGGGGATTGTGTATCAGTTTTACAACCTAATTCCTACACTAACCGCATCGGAAAACATAATGCTGCCGTTCCTGTTGGACAAGCGCAAACCCGACGATGCAACTCTTACAGAGCTGTTGACTGCAACGGGTCTTACAAGCCGCGCGGGGCATTTGCCAAGCCAACTATCCGGCGGGCAGCAGCAACGGGTTTCTTTGGCGCGGGCGTTAATAAATAAACCCGCAGTAATTCTGGCAGACGAACCCACGGGCAACTTGGACAGTCAATCCGGCCAGACCATCATAGATTTACTGGTAATGGCAAATACACGGTACAGTCAAACTATTGTGTTAATTACCCATGACGAAAAAATTGCCCTTCAGGCGGATAGAATCATCACTTTAAGCGACGGCAAAATCCTCCGTGACGAGGAGGTTTTAGCATGAGCAAATCTTTAACCGGTACCCTGGCCCTGCAGCAGCTAAAAATAGCTAAGCGGCGTACAATATGGACACTTTTGGGTATTGCCCTAAGTTTGGCCATGCTTACAGCGGTAAACGGGTTTGCCGCTTCTGCTATGGAGTATTTGGCTATTGAAGGCCGTCCCGTTTATTTCCGCGAAAGAATAGGTCTGCTTGTAATCGCGCTGGTACTTGGAGGCGTTATTGCAGCGGCGGCGGTAATTGTTATTTCTAACGCCTTTAGGGTATCTGCCGGGGAGCGCACCCGCCAGTTTGGTATATTAAAAAGCGTTGGTGCCACAAAAGCACAAGTAATGTCGATTATAATGTACGAGGCTGTATATTTGGGCGTAGGGGCCATACCTGCGGGTGTTGCGGTTGGTATTCTTGTAAATTTTTTTGTACTGCGCATAATTAATAATATGCTCCGCCCAATTGCCAGTCTTGGCAACGATTTTAGCCTGCCCTTTACAATATCGGTTTGGGCGTTGCTTGGGGCTGTTGCGGCGTCATTTGCGGTTGTGCTGCTTTCTGCCTGGCTGCCTGCGGAAAAAGCCGCAAGGCACCCTGCGGTGGCCGCGCTTTTCCATTCCGACAATGTAAAGGTAAAAAAGCTGCGCACGTTGGGCATTAGCCGCCTGCTGTTCGGCGTAGAGGGCCACTTGGCCGCAAAGCAAATGAAGCGCAGCCGCAGGAACTACCGTGCAACTGTATTGTCCCTTACAATTAGCATTGTTTTGCTTTTGGCAACTGTCAGCCTGCGGGATAACTTACTTTTGCAGTGGCGTGTAATGAATTACGATGGTATTTACGCCAATGTTGTTTTTAACACCCGCAGAAGCGTAGAGGATATTCCCCCGGAAATAATAGAAACTTTAACAGCCCGTATGAAAGAATTCCCCGGTGCGGTGGTACGTGGGTATTCCCATTCGCTTTTAACCACGTATATCAACGGCGAGCGGGAAAACATAAGGGTTATGGCTGTGGCACCGGAAATTTATTCCCGGGTGGTGCGAGAAGCAGGCGTGCCCTACGGTTCCAACGTGCTTATTAATGTGCGCAACGAGACAGATGTGCTTGGGATAACCAGGCAAACTCACCCGTTTGGGCACCTGGTTGGAGAAAATTTGGCCGTTACAACTGCCACATCTTTTGGCTATTGGGGGCACAGGTACGCAGAAGACCCGCCGGATGTTTTTGTACACGGGCAAATTAGGCACTTGCCGGAAGATATACTTTTTTCAGCGTTTTTTGAGATAAGCATAATTGTGCCAAGCCTTCCTATAGGTTCCTACTATTGGTTTATCCAAACAGGGCAAGCCAGGGAATTTATAGACTTTTTAGGCGACGTGCGGCAAGAGTATTTTTCAGAGATTAGCAATATGAGTGTTTTTATTGGCAGCCTGGACGAACGCGCGTTAGAAGTGCAAACCCTAACCAATATAATAACGCTGTTGGTGTACGGTTTTGCAACTATGCTTACATTAATTGCCCTTACAAATGTTATTAGCACAATTTCCACCAACACAAGAATACGCGCCAGGGAATTTGCCATGCTTACAAGCGTGGGCATGACCCCGGGCGGTATAAGACGTATGCTTGCCCTGGAAAGCTTAATTTCCTCTGTGCGTGCTTTGTTGTTTGGCCTGCCATTGGGTATGCTTGCGGCCTGGGGTGTGTATTTAGGCACACAAATGGACAGGGTACGGTTTGGATTTATTATCCCGTGGCAAATGATGCTAATTTGCATAGGCGGTATTTTTATTGTTACCTTTATAACCACCAGATTTTCTGCCGCAAGGCTGCGTAAGGAAAGTGTGGTTGAAACTATCAGGGCAGTTGTATAAATTACTCAACACCGCGGAAAAAGTGCCCGAAGGTGGAGTCATTGTTTTGTCGCGTACAGTTTATGCCGGAAAATGCTTGTGTATAGCGGATAATGGTTTCGCGGATTGTGTCTTTGTCTTCCGTGGTGAAAATAAGACGAAAAGATTTTGCGCCGGTACTTTTTATTTGCCGGAACTTTGTCGATGTGTCCAGCACTTTGCCATTTAGGATATGAGCTATGCAGTTGCGGCAATCTGTAATAATTGGAAATTTTACGCCCATCCTATCAATTAAATTGGGTTCCGCACCATACAAGCAGACAGGGCAATTATGGGTAGACATCAGTATCTGCCGTCCGTATGCAACCAGTTCAAACTCGCGGGTGTTCATGGAATTTATTTCGTGGATATTCAGCTCTTGGGAAAGGGTAACGCCAAGTCCCATGCTTTTGAAAAATCCTGCCGCCCAACTATTGAAAATGTTAAATGTGTAATTGAGCATGATTTGCTTTTTTGTGCCCATTTGCTGCAAAATATGCAACTGACCGTAAGTGGACACAAGATAACCGTCTATACCGGCAGATTCTAATTGCGCAAACGCAATTTTCAGCTCATCTTCCAAAGAGTTTCGGCTGATGGTTGGCAAGGCCACGAAAGTTTCGGCTGTGTAATTTGCCGGGTATTGAATGGAAGATAGGGCCGCGATATTTCCCGGGCTGTAATTAATATACACCCGGGAAATATCGCGGTCGGCCACAGCCGCAAGATGGCCTGTGCAGCTAATTTGTACAGTTATTTTTTGTTCGCCGCTGTTAGGGCCGGGCAGTAGTTTGCAGTTATTTTCCAACGGTACTCTTTTTACGCTTCTTCTTATTTCTGCTTCCAGCTCTTCCAATGCCTCTCGCCGCAGCTTATTCAAAGCAGATTTGCTTACAAAAATATTGCTGCCAATATTCGCTTCCGTAAAATTAATCTGAAAAGGCGTATTACCTGTTTTTGATAACTGCCCAATGATTTCATCTTTGGCCATTGGTGCGTTTTGGGCAGCTTCCACAACACAGCCGTACTTTTCAACCGTATTATTTCCCGCAGATAATGTCAGCTTTAAATTTTCCCCCGCAACAGCGTTAATCCTGCCCGTAACCGTCCGTTTTTTCTTAGCAGCTGCCATTTCGCTTTTTACAGTGTCAATAAGCCCTTTATCATAGGACTTATACACTTTATTGCCTTTTTCAATTGTGCCGGTAAGTACAAATTCAGCGGTACTGTTCGTGCCAATTTGCTTTGATACTCCTGTGCCCACATGGTTTCCGTCAGTAGTCCAAATTTCTATTCCGTCGCCCGGGTTAACGGGTTTTGCAAATTTTATCTTGCATTTACCGTTTTTATAGGCCACAACTTCGCCAATTAAAGTACCGGAACTTTTTGGCGTAACCGTACTCATCATGCCAATGCCTGCATAATTATTGTAATAGCCTGTGGAAAAGTCGCCGCCCCTGTTAAAAATTTGTAATAAGTTTTGCACGGTGTTTTCACTGACAGGTGTTTTGTCTCCGGTAGCAATTTTATTCAGCTGTTCCCGATAGGCTTTTGTCACTAAAAATACATATTCCGGGCTTTTCATGCGCCCTTCAATTTTAAGAGATGACACGCCCGCAGACACAATGCCGCCTAAAATCTCCAATGCCATCATATCTTTGGGGCTAAGAAAGTAACCGCTTTGATACGGGTTTTTCAACCGGTCGGATTTTCGGACCATTTGAAATTTCGTGCGGCATATTTGTGCGCATTTTCCCCTGTTGCCACTGCGTCCGCCAATCAGGCTGGACATAAGGCACTGCCCGGAATAAGAAATACATAACGCGCCGTGTACAAAAACTTCGCACTCAATATTGGTTTCCCTGTTTATTTCCGTTATTTCTTCAAGGGATAGTTCGCGGCTTAAAACAACCCGCGAAAAACCCATTTTCTCCATAAATTTTACACCGGCTGTACTGTGAACAGACATTTGCGTAGAAGCATGGATTTCTACCTGTGGGAAACGGGATTTCAAAACATACGCAAGCCCCGGGTCCTGCAAAATAAATGCTGCCGCACCTTCTTTGTACATACTGTTTATAAAATTTAAAACATGCGGCATTTCGGTGTTTGTATACAAAGTATTTACGGCAATGTAAATTTTTACATTACGAAGTGCCGCATATTCTACCAGGTCTATCAATTCATCTTCTGTAAAATTTTGTGCAGAACTGCGTGCACTAAAATTTTTGCCCCCAAGATACAACGCATCTGCCCCTGCGTTTATGGCGGCAAAGGCACTTTCCATACCGCCTGCCGGTGCAAGTAACTCCGGTATTTTTATTGACATAAAATCTCTCCGTTCCGAATGCGGTGTCATAGAAATATTCTATCATAACAAAAGGTCGTATTCAAAGATTGCAAATAGACTACAATGTCAAAAATAATTCATAAAAAAATAATACTTGACAATATTACAAACAGATGTCACAATACGTTTGGCAATTGCATGTAAAAAATTATATATATTGTATGTATTTGGTGGTATTGCACTGTATGTGATGATAAGGCTGCACACGCGGCAAGGCCGCTTTAATATATAAAATCATGTAAACAAAGAAAGGGGTCATAAAATGACTAAAAAAATGACCAAAATTTTGGTATTAGCTGCGGCAATACTGGCACTAACCATTTTCTTGGCGGCATGTAACAGGGGCGGAGACGATTACGGCGGCGCAATGACACAATGGGGTACCCCACGCAGCCAAACTCTTATTGTAGAGTTCCAAAACCCTGTAGACACACCGGGGCAGTTTAACACATTTATGCCCGGTACCGCTGCCGGTTCCGGTATTCATCAGCTAATGTCTGCCATGATGTGGGAAATTGACACCATGTCCGGCGAGCAGTTTGGCGAAGTAGCGGCGGCCTTACCGCGCTCTTCAGAAAACTACACACTTCACTACATTGACATCCGCCAAGGCATTTATTGGTCTGACGGGCAGCCGCTTACCGCCCGTGACGTGGTATTTACCATGAACATGATCAAAAACACAACAGACATTCCACAGCATTCATTCTACCAGATGGTATTTGAATCTATCGAGCAGGTGGATGACTGGACAGTCCGTATCAGGACAAACGATCCGTTCCCGCGTTTAAGCAAGTCTTTCGGCGTAACAATTTGGGGTAACACCCTTCGTATTGTGCCGGAGCATATTTTCTCGCAAGTTCCTAACCCTGCAACATGGCCGGGCGACGGTGTAAATACTGTTGTTGCAGGCCCTTACACCGTACACAGCTACGACCCGCTGGGCACATGGATTCTATTCCAACGCCGCCCGGATTGGGAGCGCAGTACAGTTGGCGTTATCCATGGCAGAATGCCTGCAGCGGCTTATGTAGTATTCCGTTCGCTTGGTGATGACATGGCTCGTCAAATGGCAGTTATCAACAACGAAGTTGACGTTCTGGTAGAAGTAACACCGGAAATGTTAACGGTTATGAGAAACGCTAACCCCAATGTACAAGGCTGGTACGCAGAGTTCCCATACGGAACAAGTGACGACCCTGCCGCAAAAGGTCTTGTTTTCAACCACGACGTTGCGCCGTTTGGCAACAGATATTTCCGCTGGGGCATAGCCGCGGCACTTAATTTCGACGAAATTTCGCTGTTTATATTCGACGGTATAGGCCGTGCAAGCCCATTCCCGTTAATTACGGCAACCGCAGCTTTCCAAGACGCATATTTGCGCCCGCATCTGCTAAGATGGTTAGAGACGGAATTCTACATCCAGCTTGCAGACGGCTCACGCTTCTACCCGTATGACAGGGAGTATGCTCACCGTATGGGCAACATCCTTCGCGCACGCGGCCACAATATTCCAACAGATGCCGCATCCTTGTACGACACATTCGGGTACGGTGCCTGGAGACATGACCCTGCAGTTGCAAGGCAGTTGTTTGAAATGGCAGGCCTTGAACTTATAGGTGACACATGGCACTTTGAAGGTGCGCCTTTCAGCTTCACAATGAGCTACCTTGGCGGCGGCGCAGAAATTCAGGCGGCCCGCGGTGTTCAGGCGGCATTTGCTCAATTGCGTGACTTTGGGTTTAACGTAAACTTGGAATCTCATCACCCTGCCGCATGGGGTACGGTTCATGACCTTGGTCAATTCGAAATCTCCGGTTCCTGGCCGTTTGGTTTTATTACCCGCGACATTTATGCACAAATCCAAGGCTGGGATATGGACCTTATGGCCCCGCTTGGCGAACGCGGTGCAGGCCAGGCAGCACGCTGGCGCAGCCCTAACATGACACGGATGATCCGTGAAATGGAAGTTTTGCATCCAAATGACCCGCGTACAGAACCATTGACAGTAGAAATGCTAAAGTATGCAATCGAGCAGCTGCCGACAATCGGTTTCCATTCCGGTATTAAATTTGTACCTACAGTTAATACCCACTGGACTAATTTCCCATCTGCCGACAACCCATACAATGGCCCATGGTGGTGGTGGAGCTTGTTCAAGCACATCCTTCCGTTCATCGAGCCTGTTAATTAACGCTTACGAAGAATTACAAGGGCTGTCTCGACAGCCCTTTTTACTTACTTATCTATACAGAGGGTGAACTTGTATGAAATTTAGAAATTACTTACTTTTGCGCGTACTTACATGCGCCCTAACCATTTGGATTGGCGTAACCGTGGTGTTTTTTATACCACGTATGCTGCCGTCAGACCCTGTAGATAACATGATTGCCCAAATGGTAATGTTGCAGGGCACAATGCACCCTGCCGAAGTTGAAGCAATGCGGCATAATTTGCGGGTGCAGTTTGGCCTGGACGGTTCCTTGTGGAGCCAATATGTACATTACTTGCGCAACGGGCTTTTGCGTTTCGACTTTGGCCCTTCCCTAACGGCGTTTCCTACCCCCGCAAACGAAATAATTATGCGATCTATGCCTTATACGGTTTTTCTGTCGTTGTTTACTATAATACTCGCATGGATAGTCGGCAACTTAATCGGGCTTAGGGCAGGCTTCCGAAAAGACGAACGATCGTCCAGGATAATGGAATCTGTCGCTATTTTTATTTACCCAATTCCATTTTTTATTGTGGCATTGGTGCTGCAAATTGTGTTTGCGTTTTTGCTTGGGTGGTTCCCGCTGCAGGCACACATTGCCTTCCACGGCGGGACTTGGGTATGGTTTACGTCGGTAGTACGGTCTGCAACATTACCGGCAATAGCCTTGCTGCTTGGCGGTACGGGCTGGTGGATTATTTCCATGAAAGCCCTGTCTTCTACAGTAGCCCAAGAAGATTTTGTATTGTATGCCCGGTATCGCGGCCTGCCGGAAAAAGAAATTAGCAGGAACTATGTATTCCGCAACTCTATTCTTACCCAAGTTACCGCCCTTGCCCTTAGCCTGGGTACAATTTTTAGCGGAGCCATTATGGTAGAAATTATATTTGGTTTCCCCGGTGTGGGTACATTGATACAGCGGGCGGTTTTACTTTCCGACTTTAATATGATTCTTGGCACAATTACCATATCCATAGTGGCTATATCCATTTCTACATTAATTGTGGACTTGGTCTATCCTTTCATCGACCCTCGGGTTAGATATAAATAGGGGGTGAGATTATGAGAATACTACGCGGATTTGGCACTGTTTGGAAACACAGTAACTTGCGCTTTAAATTTGGCTTTGTGATGACCATGTTCTCACTGTTTTTGGGGTTTGTAGTTTACCAATTCCCCCATACAGACCCCTTTAGCATTTTCTCGTACCCAACCCACCAGGGTCCTTCCTGGGACCATTGGCTGGGGACAACCACAATAGGGCAGGATATTTTCTGGCTGTTAATTAACGGTATACACAATTCTTTGCTTATTGGCATAATTGTTGCCACAATAGGCACTGTAGTAGGGGTTTTGGTTGGGCTTATCGCAGGCTTTACAGGCGGCATAGTTGACAGGATTCTTTCCACCATAACCGACACATTTATTGTTATACCGATGCTTCCCATTCTAATTTTAATGGGTGCATTACTGCAAGGACAGGCGACGGTTTTAACCGTGGCACTTACACTGTCTCTCTTCTCTTGGGCGTGGCCAAGTAGACAAATAAGATCTATGTCTTTAACCCTGCGGGAAAGGGACTTTATTCATACCGCAAAATTTTCCGGTGAAGGAACTTTTCAAATTGTTGTAACAGAAATTTTGCCTTTTGCCCTTACATGGTCGTTGTCCAATTTCCTTAATGCGGTTTTAGTTGCCATCGGAACAGAGACAGGCCTTGCTATTCTTGGGCTTTCTCCGGCTACATTGGTGTCTTTGGGCAACATGCTACAATGGGCGCGGGGCCGTAACGCAATATTCCTGGGCGAATGGATTTGGGTAGGTTCGCCAATTGTGGCAACCTCCTTTATATTCATCGGCCTGTTCCTGTTGTTTACCGGCTACAACGACTTTCTATCTAAGAAGAGGGGGCAATAACAATGTTGAGCGTTCAGCAGTTAAGTACCTCCTACAATACAATTAACGGAGACGTACATGTAATCAAAGACGTGAATTTTGACATTTTAGACAACGAAATCTTTGGCATAGCCGGGGAATCCGGCTGCGGCAAAACCACTTTATTAAAAGCACTTTACGACATTGTGGAATTTCCGCTGCAAATTGACGCGGGCCGGGTGGTTTTGTCCGGCGAGAAAAACGGCAAGCCGTTTTCTTATGCTTCCGGAGAAATTCGCAAAACTTGGTGGAATGACATTTCATATGTTCCCCAGGCGGCACAGTCTGTGCTTAACCCCATCACAAGGTTAAAGACTCAGTTTTTAGACTCTATCCCAAAATCTCAGCGGAAAGCAGAGTCGGAAGCGGCAGTTTTGGCACGGGTGTCAAAGTATCTGGAAGATTTGAGTCTTTCACCGGAACTTCTTAACGCGTACCCGTTCCAGTTATCCGGCGGTATGCGCCAGCGCGTAATTATCGCCCTTGCAACTTTTATGGCACCAAGCGTTGTACTGGCAGACGAGCCTACCACCGCCTTGGACGTTGTGGTGCAGCGGGGTATTCTTATGCTGCTTGTGCAGTTGCAGCGGCAGTATAAAAACTCCCTTGTACTGGTAAGCCACGACATGGGCGTTCATTACCAGATAACCAACAGGATGGGCATTATGTATTCCGGAAGTATGGTAGAACTTGGCGTGACGGAAAAAATCTTTAGCGCACCTGTTCACCCATATACCAAAATGCTTGTAGAAGCCCTGCCAAGGGTAGGGGACGATCGCCCGCGGGAAGGTATACCCGGGCGCCCGCCATCCTTGGTTAACCCGCCCCCGGGCTGCCGTTTCGCGCCCCGCTGCCCCAAAGCTACCGACCACTGCCGCAAGGAAGTACCGGTATTTAAAGAAGTGGACGAAGGGCATTTTGCGGCCTGTCACTTGCTAAAAAGAAAGGGGGAAGAATAATGAGCGATAAGCTACTGGAAGTAAAAAACGTATCAAAAATGTTCCGCATCGGCAGCATTATCAGCAAAACCAAGCTGACCGCCGTTGATGATGTTTCTTTCAGCATTGACGCGGGCAAGCCCGTTATACTTTCCATAGTTGGGGAGTCCGGCTGCGGCAAGACCACCTTATGTAAAATGATTTTGCGTATGCACCAAGCAGATTTAGGCGAAATATACCTTGGCGGTAAATCATACAGCGACAAAAAATCTTACAACAAGCGTTCCTTTCTTTTAGATGTTCAGCCTATTTTCCAAAACCCCTACGAGACATTTTCCCCACGCAAGCAGGTGGACAGTTACTTGTACAACACGGCATTGCGCCTGAAAATAGCCAAAAACCGCAATGAAGCCGACGAGATTATTGACGATGCGTTAAAAAGCGTCGGTATGTCTTTGGAAGTAGTGCGCAAAAAGTACCCGTCACAGTTTTCCGGCGGGGAATTGCAGCGGATATCCATCGCCCGCGCACTTATTACGCGGCCTAAGCTGATTATCGCCGACGAACCCGTGGCGGCCATTGACGCCTCTATGAAGATGAACATCATCAACCTGTTTAAAGAGCTGAAAGATAAGTACAACGTATCCTTTGTGTACATTACCCACGACTTGTCTACGGCTTATTACGTATCCGATTACATTGCAACCCTGTACCGGGGCTGCTTGATAGAATATGGACCCGCCAAAACTATAATGGACGCGCCCGCCCACCCGTACACAGAGCTTTTAATGAACGCCGTACCCCGGGTAGGGGACAAATGGGACGAAAATATAGTAATGGCAGATGTAGAAGAGAAAGAGTACGCGTTAACCTGCTGCAAGTTTGCGTCTCGTTGCCAGTATGCGACAGACCAATGCCGAAAAGACAGGCCAACAATGACAGATTTGGATGGCGGGCGGCAAGTATTATGTTACAACCCGCTGGTTGGAAACGAGTAAATTGCCCGGCAATCGTAATCCGTAAACAGGAGGTGCAGCTATAAATACAGCGAGAAAGGGCATTTCAATTCATAGTCAAGTGTCTTGTAAAATTGGAGGTATGTAATGAGAAAATTAGTATCGTTAATGCTTGTGTTTGCTCTGTTGTTATCAGCGGCAGTTGTTGCCATGGCCAACAGTGAAAATGGTCAGTTAGACGCAAACGCAATCCAACTCAGGGGGCAGCTTTTAACACTTGAAGGAGATTGGGATTCTATCGACCCGGTAATTGTAGAGCGTGTTGTTAACACATTCTACGAAGTATGGGAAGACATTGTTAACTTCTTCGGTGATGGCGAAGTATTTGAAGTAGTGTATGTGCTTGGCAACAACAATGTAGTGTTGCCCAACCGTGTTGGAATCACCGCGGCTAACCTAAACGCAGGCGGCGGATTCAATACAGATTTTCTTGTACAAGGCCTTGTGCAATTGGCGCAGGGCGGCCCGTATCCCGTTCCGGAAGCACCGGGCGCATTCCCTGCATGGATTACCGAAGGACTGCGTGTATTTGGCAGAGTCCATTTTGGGCAATACATCCAAGAAGGAACCTGGGTACCCGCAGCAGCAACTTTAAACCCTTTAGCCACTGCATCCGGTGCGCAGCTGCTTCTATTTATTGCCGAAGAATTTGGCGATGCAGGTGTAGCGGCAATACGCGACATGGCACAAGCGGCCCGTAACGGAACGTATCCTTTAAGGCGCGGAGCCCATAGCACAACAAACAACAACGGCTTTTTAAACACGTGGGTATGTGACGATTTGCAGGCAGGCTTTTTCTACAGCAGGATAGGACATTCCCTGGACGAAGCCTGGACAATGTTTAGAGCAGCGAATGTTATTGTTGAAAATGAAGGCTTTAGAACACTTGCGGAAGCTTTGGGTGGCCATACGCTGGTGCATGGACATGCCCTGCATCGCGGCCCTACGGTAGGGGTCCCTGCCAATGAAGGCCCAGGCAACCTGTTTAATGACAACCAAAATTTGAAATTTGTGTCTACGCAGGCACAGAACGGACAGTTTTGGGTAGAGTGGCGTTATGACGAACCGGTTTACGCGACCCGCTTTGTATGGCAAACCGCAAATGATAATGCAGGGTTCCCGGCGCAAGACTTCCGCCGTATGAATACAGGCTGGACCCTTTCCGGTTCAACAACAGGCGAAGATGGAAGCTGGGTAGTACTGTACACCGGTGATGTAGAAGACACGGGGCCGTTCAATTTTAGATTTTACGCGACAGATTTACCCGGAGACACTGCATTCCAATTCTACAGACTTCATTCACCGCCCCCAAGAATGGGTAATGTAATACAGCTTGCGTCCGTACGTATCGGGTCAACAACATGGCAATGCCAACACCCGGGCACAACGGCAAGAACCACGCCCGCAACATGCGGTACAGAGGGTTATACAGTAGATGTGTGTACAGTTTGCGGCGAAGTGCTTAGCGAAAAGTTTAACATTACTCCAATAGACCCCAATGCAAGGCACACCGGAAGCGGCAACTTCCAAACCGGTAGTTTCCGTCAAGGCCCCAGGCCTGCAACAACACGTATGGGACATGTGTTTGGCGAATGGGATTGGGTAAATTTAGAAAATAACACAAACCCCAATATAAATGAATCCCATATGCAAAGGCCCGGGCCGGGAATTGCGGCAATGGGCTTTGACCCTAATCTGTGGTGGTTTGAAAGATGTACTACATGCGGAGAATATGTACCCGTATCAGACATTTATCATACATTCCTTGACCCGGATCCAATGCCGGCAAACAGACTGCCTTGGTCAACGGTTATGTCTTGGACAGATATTTATGAAAGGGACGGTTTAGGCCCCGGTGCGATGATGGACAGGTTTATCCATACATTCAACACAGTATGGATACCAATCAGCCTATTTATGTTTGACGCAACCTTAACCGAAAACCCCGCACAGCGTCCGTATACTATTAACCCCGTAACATTTGTACTTGATGCCAACCGAGGTTCCATTGCTTGGGCAAGCGGTCTTCAATCCGGGGTAGGTCAGGTATGGCTGCGTTTGCAGCCTTGGGATACAGACGCAATGACCCACGAACTTGTCCACAACGCTCAGCTTTACAGCGGTGTACCGCTGCATATACACGAGAGCATGACGGATATGATGAGGGAATACATTGGCCTCTTCAACCATCAGGCAGACTGGAGAAACCCGCCGCTGCTCCTTTACGAGCCCGGCAGCCCTCACCATACAAACGGTTTTATACTGGGCTATAGAGTGGGCGCGGCATTCTGGTTTTGGATCGACAGATATTATATTGATATTGTAAGGGAAAGAACAGGCGTAAATTATGTTCACTTTGCGCAGGCAATGAATGCCCAGGTTAAAAATGACGGTATGTACTTCGATGACCACAGGCAGTATGTCAGGCTTACCGGTAAAAACCCGTTAGAGCTATGGGCAGAATTTATGCGGTATGAACACGCCCGTTACGCGGCATTCACCGAAGGCTGGGTGCCCGGATATTTTACTCTTGATGAAGCTGCGGGCGGAAGAACACTTCGTACCGACGTTGTATTTAACCCCACACACGACATTCCGTTTTCCTTAACAGGTACCGCATTGTTTAGCTACACCATGCCAACCAACGCAGGCTTAGGCTCTTGGAGCAACAGGCAGGCGGAAAATGTCTTTGACAGACGGATAGGGCCCCAAGGTGCCGCATCCGGTGCAAACTTTGACCCCAATGGCGGCGAAAGAGGAAAATTTACCGCCAGCGGCTGGGCACAAACCACAAACGGAACAGCTTTCCAAGTTGTAACAACCACAGACGATTTCTGGGTGGAATGGGGCTACACAGAAGCAATAGTTGCCTGTAGTTTAATTATCGGGACCCATGACAACCTATCTTTGCCGCGCCGTATGGGCGATGGCTGGACACTCTCCGGCTCTAACGACGGCGAAATGTGGACGGCACTGTATGTAGGCATGGCCGATGATTATTCAAACTTCAATAACAGATTTTTCAGGTTTGACATACCTATGGAAAATAGGGCACCGTTCATTTACTACAGGCTGGAAGCCCCTCCTGGCCCGGACGGTACAGCCATTCAATTGGCGGTTATCTACCTTACCGGCGAAAGTGTCTTCTCCTTAGAAATTTTTAACAACGGCGAAGGCGGCACACAGTACCCTAACCCCAATGAATCCCTTGAAGAAGCAGGTTTAATCCGTATGTGGACCCGGCTTGGCGGCGAAAACGCGCAGATACACCTTGCGGCGGCAGATACCATTGAAGCACAAGACCAAGACGGCGAATGCGCAATGGACTTTATAACAGTAAACCGTGTTTGGACGGATGATGAAGGTTTCTTGTACTATTTTGCAACCATAGATGTCAGCAAAGACGGCGATTGGCAGTATATTAATTTCTTTATCACCGCGTATGGCCAAACCCTGCATGTGCTGCTTGTAAACAATTGGTTTGAAGAAGATGAACGGCCTGTGCCGGGCTTTGACATCTTTAACAATGGACCGGGCGGCAGCCCAAGCAGACCAAACCCCGGCCTTGCAGCGGCAGGAACAATTCGTATGTGGACACAGCTTGATGGTGTTAATACCCCTGTGTACTTTGCAGCGGCAGATACCATTGAAGCATTTGACCAAGATGGTAACTGCGCTATGTATTTTGTAACGGTGGGCCGCATGTGGCAAGACGGTACAGGCTGGTTAGACTATTTCAACAGGGTTGATGTAGATAAAAACGCTAATTGGCAGTACATTAACTTCTCCATTACCATATTCGGCCGGACAGTAGAACTACTGCTGGTTAACGCCAATTATCCACATGACCCGCCAACGGAGTTCGACTGCGAGTATTGTCAAGATGAAGGCTGCGAAGTTTGTGACCCGGTATTATTCGACTGCGAGTATTGTCAAGACGAAGGTTGCGAAATTTGCACCCCGGTATTGCCGACGTTCTATCTTACTGCAAGCAGCGTAACCGTAAGTAATCAAAACCGCCATGTTAGTGTTTTTGCGGGCGGTACGGCAGAAAGCGAAATTACAGTTAACTTAGTTGATTACGCACCGGAACTTTGGATTCAAGTACGCGACAACCTTTGGACACCGGGCGGCCCGGTATATGGTTTGGTAATTGGGGTAGCAAGTACTGCCCAAATTACCGAATCGAGAACGGTTACTTTGGAAGTAACCCGCCAAGGCGTAACAGTGCTGCTGTCAATTGAATTGATAGCCGATTGATTAAAAAATTATACCCCCTGATATCACATTTGCGAATGTAATATCAGGGGGTAGTTTTATTTGGGGTTACATATTGTACGTACACTCTGCCTTAACGGTTTGGTTTTCATCCACATATCTGTCATCGTAAATGAACTTGTACGGGCCGCAGTCTAAAACATCGCAGCCTTGCCTCATGCGGATGTTGGTGGCTTTGCTTGGTAGTGCCAGATATAAACCGGATTTTACTGCTGGACCAAAATCATTACGTGTTTTGGCAATATATAAGTTTGGTGCATCGTAGGATTTTTCATAGTATCCATATGATTCTCGTGATAACGATACAGAGTTTTTTTGATGATACTCAAAAACCTTTTTCATCTTGCGGTAGCGTATGTGTTGGAAGCCTGTCTCGTCTTGCGCAATCTCTACCTCAATGCGATTTCCATCATTATCAAATTCTGCTAGATGGGCTACATCAGAGTCAAACCCGGAAGAAAACCATGTTTCAGCCTTAGGCACTTCTCCATTGTTGGCATTTAATGTTTCAGTAAGTTCTTTGTATTTTGATACGTGATTTGTATGGCCAAAATACCCAAGTATTAATCCATCTTCTACTTGGAATTTTATGCTATAGTGCCGTATTATCCCTTCCGGGGCAGGCTTAATTTGCGGCACAAGCAGCTTCAAACTGTCCGCAATGTCTTTACACTTCTTACACACTTCCAGGTGCTTTTCTACATGTGCCTTATCTTCCGGCAAAATGGCACTTTTTGCGTATTGGTACAAATACTCATAAGCTTTTCTGCAGTCCATAATATGGCCTCCTTGAATTAGATAAGTTTTAAGTTCGGTTTTTACTTTCTGCATCCCATAGTGGGCCTTACTTTTTACTGTGCCCTGGGGGATTCCCAGTTTTATGGCAACGTCTTTAACGGGCATACCTTCCACAAAGCGGTGGTAGAATACCGTGCGGTATTGGTCGGGCAGGCAATTAATAATTGACATTATGTGCCTGTAGCCTTCATCTGCGAAAAAATTAGGCTCTGTTTGCGCGCCATGAAACCCTACAGGCTCGCTTAAAGAGACGCAAATTAACCTGCTCTCCTTGTGGATATGCCTGTAAGCTGTATTGCGGGCAATGGTCTTTAGCCATGGTAAAACCTTGCCTTGCTCTGTGTAGCCGTTAAAAGCTTTGTAGGCAGAAATAAACGTTTCTTGCAGGACATCTTGGGCAGTGGCATGGTTTTTGACAATGCTTTTGACATAGTAAAGCAATTGTGCGTAATGCTTTTGCACAATTTCTTCAAAAATGCGTTTTGTGTCGATACGCATACACCCCCGCACTATGGATTATCTGTAAAAGGCCTTTCACCTATATTAATACAAAATGATGGGAAAAGGTTCAAATATTTTGTGTCTCTGTGAGTGATGCTTGACAACATAAATCATATATGTTATAGTTCATATATAACAAATACAAAGGAGGTAACCCACATGCTAATACAAATTGACACCCTAAACCCACTGCCGATATACGAACAATTACGTAATCAAATTGTTCTTGGCATAGCTTCAAAGCAGCTTGCACCAGGCGAAGAACTGCCGTCTGTACGGCGGCTTGCGGCAGATTTGGGCATTAATTTCCACACAGTAAACAAGGCTTATTCAATGTTGTGTGACGAAGGCTATATTGTGGTGGACAGGCGAAAGGGCGCACTGGTGTCTACGGACATAAAACTTACAGATGATTTTAACGGTACGCTTTCGCAAAAATTATACTTGGCTGCCGCAGAAGCAATTTGTCACGGCATAAGCGAGGAAGAGTTCATACAGCTTTGCGTGAAAAACTACAAAACAACGGGAGGTACAACGGCATGATTAACGAAAATATTTTTTTGTTTGCAACAAATATCTTTATTTATGTGTTGTGCGGCGGTATGCTTTTGGTTCTTCCGCGCATAACCAGAAAATCATTTCTTTTTGGGGTTAAAATACCGCAGGAAGAAGCCGACAGCCCGGAAGCCCTAAAGTTAAGGCGGCGGTATGCCTGTGTATGCCTGCTGGGTATTATCGCGCTGCTGGCAATATGTACTGTTCAATTTTTCTTGCTGCCGGATTTTACGCTTATGGCGACGGTGTATTTTCCGCTTCTGATTATTCCCCTATTTTTTGCGGCTTTTGTACCCAATTGGAAAAAAGCCACGCAGCTTAAAGCCGAAAAAGGCTGGCAAGTTTCTAATGTTGTATTTGCAGAAACAACTTCCTCCCATACCCGCGGCAACTTATCCGCCCTGCCGTGGGGCTGGTACGCAATAAGTCTTGTGATTATTGTCCTAACAATGGCTTTTTCTGTTGCAAGGTACCCCAGTTTACCGGACATGATACCCGTTCATTTTGACGCAAATATGCAGCCTACCCGCTATGTGCCAAAAACAGTTTTTTCGGTCTTACAAATGCCCCTTATCAATTTGGCAATGCTTGCAATCTTTGTACCCGTAGCCATATGGATAGAAAAAGTCAAATTGCAAATAGACCAGGCAAGCCCGCGGGTATCATTTGTCCAGCACAGGACATACCGTAAGCGAATGGGCAACGCAATGGGCTTCCTTGCGCTTATGATGGTAATAATGATTGGTACCCTTGGCGCGGCAATTTATTATCCAATGTCACCGGAAGCGGGTGCATACGTTTTTTGGGGAAGCATGGCGTTAACGATTATCCCTATTGCCGCGCTTTTGGCGGTAGTAATTACAACGGGGCAGGGGGGCTGCAAAGTTAAAGTAGACCTAAGTGAATTAGAGACAGAAAATGAAGCCGCCGCTGCAGTAAAGTCTAATAAAGTTATAGGCCGCGGTGATGATAAGTTCTGGAAACTGGGCATGTTCTACTACAACCCGGATGACCCGGCGTATATTGTAGAAGACAGATTTGGCACAAACCTGGGCTTTAATTATGGCCGTTTGCCTGTACTAATTGGTGTGGCACTGCTGGGGGTTAGTCTTGTTGTAACGTATGTGTGGATTACGGTGGCAATTTTGGTTTGAGTAAACTACCCCCTGATATCACACTCACCAATACGATATCAGGGGGTACGCATTTACTCCGCCAACTCTAACATAAATACAAATGCACTGCCCTTACCCGGCTCGCTTTCCATGGTAATTGTCTCCCCATGGGCGCGGATAAATTCCTTTACAATGGACAGCCCCAGGCCGCTGCCCATTTTGTCTTCGTTGCGGGACGGGTCGCCTTTGTAAAAGCGGTCAAAGACGCGCTTTTGTTCTTCTTCCGTCATGCCGCGGCCGGTGTCCGCTACGGAAACGGTCAGTTTACCGTTGGCAGAATCTACGGTGGTTTCCACGGTAATTTCCCCACCTTCCGGGGTAAATTTTAAGGCATTATCTATAAGGTTGTACATTACGCGGCGTATTTTTTCCTCGTCTGCAAGAACAATGTCGCTTGGGTGGGCAAAGTGGCTGGCAATCATAATCCGTTTGTCCAACGCCCGCTGCTGAAAGCCCAAAATGGTTCTGCGGATAAGGTCGTTAATGTCAAATTCCGATTTATTTATCTCTACTTCCGCGTCCTGTATCCTGTGTATGTCTACAATGTTGTTGGAAAGTTTGATTAACCGTTCAGACTCGTCCATTATAATGTTCAAATAATAGGGTTGCTGTTCCGGGGGAATGGTTCCGTCGCTAAAAGCCGTCAGGAACCCGCGTATAGATGTAAGCGGCGAACGCATGTCGTGGGACAGGTTTGCAATAAATTCTCTGCGGATGCGCTCTTGCTCTTGCAGGCTTTCGGCCATCCGGTTAAATTCCCGGGCCAACTGCCCAACCTCGTCTTTACTGCGAACGGGCAGGCGTTTTTCAAAGTCGCCCCCGGCAATTACGCTGGCGGCTTCGCTCATTCGCATAAGAGGGCGAGTAATTGCCCGGCTGGAGATATATATTAACAATAAGGCGAAGGCCCCTATACCCGCAAGGGCTATAAGGGTAATGCGATACATTCCGTCAATTATGCTTTCTAATTCAGCCATTGTTATACCAACCAATGCCGCGCCAGCAAATTCTCCATTATACCAAAAGTATGGATAACCTGCAACCAACAGTGGCACGTACGGGTATTCTACATCGGCAAAAATTGCTACGGTTTCACCATGCATAAGTGGTTTAAGCTCTGTAAATGGCAGCCAGGCTGTAACATTATCGAATCCATACATACCAATTTGTCTGAACTCATGGTCGATTATTAATATTTCCGCACCTGTATATTGGTGAATATTTCGTAATTCTGTCAATAAGTGTCCTAAGTTGAAAAGGCCATGTTGAGTATAAATTTCCATAGACCGTGCTACCCGTTGGGCAAGGGTAGTAAGCTCTGCAAATTTTTGCTCTGTCTGAAAGGTCCTGATGCTTTGGGTCAAAACCAACGCCAGCAAAACAAAGCTGATTATAAGCGTACCTAAATGAACAAGTAATTGCTTCCAAAATATGCGCATGTTTACACCTCGATACTAATCGTGTACAATTGGGTTCCAACTCACTAAGATTTTGTCATAAGGAGCAGGATATGTCTACAAAAAAAAGAAAAAACAGTAACCTTCCAAACCAAATCAACTTTAAAGATAAGTTATACGGCGCGATGCTTGCCATAGTGGTGGGCATAATGCCCTTAATAGTTCAAGTTGTAGCCCGGCCTGTGCCGCCGGATATAAGGTGGCTTAAGCAAGTGGATATAATTGCGGATTCCTTTGTCTTTTGGAAATCTGTATTTATAACCGTACCGGCCATTGTTATTGCCTTTTATTTTATTACAGATTTTTTCACAAGCAAAAATAAAATTGATTTAAAGCCATACTTCAAACGCCCCCAGGTAATTTTATCTCTTGGGTATCTTTTGTTTGTGCTTATTTCTGCGGTTGCGTCCAGGTACCCGTACACGGCCTGGTTTGGTACTTTTCACCGGGAAGAAGGCGCACTGATGTGGATAGTTTACTTTGTTGTGTTTGCGGCGGCAATGTTTTATGTACGGGAACCCAAGTACACCAAGCCAATATTATATGGGCTTACCTTTTCTTCAATTATTATGGGCTTGATAGGCGTTAGCCAGCTTATTGACCGGGATTTTTTTGATACTGCTTTCGCAGAGTGGCTTATCACCCTGGGCGTAACGGTAGAAGAATTTGGCACAGTATTTACAATGGCTCACGGCACGTTGTTTAACCCCAATACTTTTGGGAAATACACCGCAATGGTCGCGCCTGTACTGCTGCTTTCCGGCCTTGTGTATGACGGCAAGCGATATATAAAAACGTTAATGTTACTTGGCGGTGCGCTTATGCTGGTGGGCGTTTTCGCAAGCAGTTCCCTTGGCGGGCTGGTTGGGATTGTAAGTGCTACAGGTGTACTGGTTGTTACCTATGTATGTAATTTTGTATATCGCAAAGTAAAAAGTGAAGACGAATTGGAACGGGCCAACGTTGGGCGAATAGGGCTTATGTTTGGCGGCGTTGCTGTGGCGGTTGTCCTTTCACTGATATTTGTCCCGCCATTAAACAGCCGTGTAACAACGCTGTTTACCCGTCTGCAAGAGGCTGCGGCAGCGGAAACCTCAACCCAAGAAAGGTTTGTATTTGATGGGGACAGTGTTTTTGTTTACCGAGGTGAAGACAAGCTGTTTTCCATGACAGTGCATACTTTAGACCCTGCCGCAGACAACTGGATGACTGTACGTGACGGCAGCGGGCAAGAGGTATTGCCTATAGTGTATACACCGTTGACAGCGACCGAAGCCGGTGTTTTTACATTCAATGTCCCGGGCTTTAGGGAAGTATTTGTTCAGCGTTTTACAGATGGGTTTTCTGTTCGCCATGGCGGTCAGTTCGCACCATTTATCCTAACCCTCTATGACGGAAGGATATTCGGTTTTATGCACAACTTTGAAACCAAAGTAGACTTTGCCCGGCCTGTCCCTGCATGGGGCTTCGAAGGCCGCGAGACATGGGGCTCCAGCCGTGGGTACTTATGGTCCCGTTCCTTCCCGCTTATGCCACGCCGTGCAATAATTGGCAGCGGCCCGGATACTTTTATTAATGTGTTCCCGCAGCACGACTTGGTGGGGCTGCAATTAGCCTTTAATAACCCGTACCAAATTGTGGACAAAGCCCACAACTTGTTTATTCAAACCTGGGTTTCCACAGGCGGGGCTTCTGCAATACTGTTATTTGCGTTATTCGCCCACTACCTGTTTACAGCTTTTGTGGGTGTGGTTAAGTCTAAGGGTGTGACGCTGTTTAACTACGGGCTGCGGCTTGGGCTTTTGGCGGGTATCAGCGGGTTTGTAATGTCCAGCATGGCCACAGACAGCACCATTGGTTCGACAGGTGTATTCTTTGTTCTGCTGGGCATGGGATACGGTGTAAATGAGTATGTTAAAAAATCAAGGTTAAACCCCCAATTATTAAGCCCAACACACCCCCAAGTAAAATTATAAGGCGTAATTCGCGGCCTACAACTTCCAGGATAAGTTCTTCTGCCTCGGCAATTTCAAAGGCGTTAAGCTTTTTTTCTATCATGTCTTGAATAGGCATATTTTGCGCAATATAAGAGGCTGCCATTTCCAACACGCGGGCAACCGTGTGTTTTTCTTTAGTCAGGAATGCGGTTAGAGTATCTTTAATATTTATGGCGTACAATTTTTCTGTTATCGCTTCATGTACTGCGTCACCGGACAGTATTGCATCAATGGTATTATGGAGTTTTTCCGTAATAAAATCATAGTTCTGTGGGTTTGTCAGGTACGCGAATACATTATTTTTTATACTGGCATAAATCTTTTCCTTAGAAATGAACAGCTTTGCAAAAGTCCCCACATTCTCGTCAATTACTTTGTAGGTTAGCTCTGCCAGTTTTGCGTCAAGCCCCGGTTGAGATTCATCTATATTTACAATTGCTTCAATGGCTTTTGGCAGTAGCTTGTCCGATGCAGCCTTTAGCCGTTCCGCCACAGGGCCGGTAAGCGTGTGCGGGCTTTCTATTCCCAGTTTAAACATAATTTCGCCAATGGTTATATCCGGCAGCGGCCAAAGAGTAGGGTCGGAAAGGCTTTGCGCCAAGACATCCGGCGTAAGCAGGCGCGTGCTTATAGACTCGGCAATTTTTTCCGTAAGTTGGGCGCGCTCTTTTGGTATAAGCCCCGGCGTAAATGGGATTCTTATGCCAAAAATATACTTAGCCTTGTGGGGGCGGAACAACATTTTTATTGCCAGCCAGTTAGTTGACAGGGCAATAATGCCGCCCAATATTGGCGGAATAAGAAAATTTAAGATATTCATGAGAATCACATCTTTCTAATGGGGCTCTGCCCCATACCCCGCCGCTCCGCAGGGAATGAATCCCTGCTACGCTTCCTCGCTACGCTGCGGGAAGCGGCATAGCCGCTTTAATCATGGTATAATAATTTTGGAGGTGTTTAGCATCAATAATATAGACAGACATTTAACAACCCGCGCCGGTGTACGCGAAGTTGTAGAAAAATATGGGCTTGCGGCCAAGAAGAAATTGGGCCAGCACTTTTTAGTGGATGGTCACGTTTTAGAAAAAATTTTAAAGGCCGCAGATGTAAACAGTAACGATGTGGTGTTGGAAGTTGGCCCGGGCATAGGCGGGCTTACCCAGGGCCTTGCAAGCCGCGCAGGGCATGTTGTGGCTGTAGAGCTGGACAAACAGCTAATTCCGGTACTGCAAAACCAATTTGCCAATGACAACGTCACTGTTGTTCAGGGTGACATTTTGCGTATCAACTTACAGGAAATCCTTGCGCCGTACAGCGGGTTTAATATTAAGGTTGTGGCCAATCTTCCTTACTATATCACAACTCCCGTTATTTTGTATTTGCTGGAGAGCGGTTTGCCCATAAAATCCATAACCGTAATGATACAAAAGGAAGTTGCGCTGCGTATGGCCGCCCGGCCTGGTACAAAAGATTACGGCTCCTTAACTCTGGCGGTGCAATACTACGCAGATGTTAGTATTGCGGCATACGTGCCCGTAAACTGCTTTATGCCCCGCCCCGCTGTAGATTCTGCTGTGGCCCATTTGCAAATTTTAGACAACCCAAGGGTGGACGCAGACAAAGAGCTGTTGTTTGAAATCATACACGCCGCTTTTAACCATAGGCGCAAGACCCTGGTTAATACCCTGGACGGCGTGGGTTTTGGCAACGGTAAAGAAGACCTGGCAAAAACCCTGGAAAACTGCGGCCTTAACCCACAAGTACGCGGGGAAGCGTTAAGCATATTTCAGTTCGCGCAGCTTGCAAAAGTGCTAACGGAATAAAATTATGAACGGGTTCGCGCTTAAAATAATTGCCCTTACTGCAATGATTATTGACCATACCGGCAAGGTTTTGCCGGATATTTTCCCTTTCGAAATTTTAGTAATTGGGCGAATCGCATTTCCAATTTATGTTTTCTTAATTGCGGAAGGTTTTTACCATACAAAAAATCCGGTTAGATTTTTGGTGCGGCTGTTTACATTCGCCATAATCTCCGAGTCTTTTTTTGACATGGCTTTAAATGGTGCATATTTTTCATTTGGGGCAGACGGAATAAACTTTTTTGCCAACACAAATATTTTCTACACACTGTTTTTAGGCGGCGCGGCAATTACCTGTTATGAATATGTACGAAGAAAATGCCATTTTGTTGAATCTGATATAAAAATTACTTCTGCCCTTGCGGCGGTTACGCTTATGTTAGGGTTTGCGTGGCTTGTCGGCTCGGCTTTTACAAGCGATTACGGCGGGTATGGGGTTGTTTTTATTTTTTGTATGTACCTGCTTAGGAAATTTGATTTGCCCAAAGGGTTTATACTTACTGCAATGGCAGTACTAAGCCTGTGGCAATATGAATGGATGTTTGTATACGCGCTAACTAATGGACTTGCGGCAGTTACAAATGCTATGTGGCTGGCAATTGCCGTTACGCTGGTGCCTGTACCGCTTGCTGCCTGTTATAATGGCAAGCGCGGCCCGGGTTGGAAGTGGTTTTTTTATTGGTCGTATCCTGCACATCTGGCGGTGCTGGCGGTTGTACTTGTTTTTTAGCTTCACATACTTGACCTGCACACTACAAGCATGCTACAGTAATGCTACATACAGTTCAAGGAGGTAATTCCTCATGCGTAATGATAAAGCCTTAAACATCATGATACCTAAACAACTGCATGATGAGCTGCAGCAACTTGCTGATCGCAAATATTTAAGCCTCGCGTCTCTTGTGCGTTTGTTTTGTGCAGAAGGGCTTGAACGCGAGATTAACAAGGCAATTTCACCCGAAACTGCACATGAACAGCCACAGTTTAAAATGACAGCAGAAGAATGGTTCAACAAACTTCCATCAGTTTCGAAGTGAAAGGTAGGCGTATTTACAATGCTCACGATGATACCTGTAAAATATAAGCACTTGATTGATGGCCGACTTGTTTACCGCTGCGTTTTACAGACCAACGGAATAGTCGATGCAGAAAAAGATGTTTCCGCCGATGAACTTGTACAGCAATTAAAAGATGCACCCACAGAGATTACTGATGTTAAACTCAATGACTTAAATGAGATTGTCTATAAAGATGGCTCACTTATACCTTGTTGCGGGCATTAGAAAAGTAGGTAAAACTACTGTTCTTAGGCAGCTAGAAGCAGCTTATGCAGGTGCAGCGTATATAGACTTTACTGTCGCCGGGGCAGGATATACAACAGTGCATCAGGCATTATCTAGCAGTAGTGTAAAGCTTCTACTACTGGACGAGGTAGCTCTTTTAGACGATTTTGAGCAGATAGCGCAGCACATATACGATATGACAGTAGGGCACGGTAGAAAAGTTAAGGTTATCATGACAGGTTCATCGTCTGCACACATTTCGCGTTTACATGAGACCAAGCTTGGCGGAGGAAGGTCAAGACTGTTTAGGCTGCCACCAATTATGTTTGTTGAGTACCTTTACATGACAGACAAGATACCAAGTTATTCCGATTACTCCGCTGTTAGCAACGAATACTTTGAAGATTACCTGCTACTCAAAGGATTAAACTCTAACCTAAAAATATTGTTTGATGGACAATATTTAAGGGACTTTTACACTGATGTTTACAATTCAAACCGTGCAAGCGGCCTAACCTCGACTTTAGTAGAACTAGGCCGAGACTATTTGCAATCTATGGCTGATTTGGTTGCATACAAGTTGAGTGAACGATGGAAACTTGAAACCATGTTGTCTCCTAATATTGGTGGTCAAGAACTTAGGAGCTTGCGAAAACAGCAGTATGCAATTGATGAGGCCAATATAGATTTGTCTGCTGCAATTATTACAGGCAGCCAAGATATAGCCGAGGACATATCGTACTCTGCAAAAAGTAATATTCTGAGTTTCTTGCTATGGGCCGGTGTTGCCAGTATAGAATTTACTAAACAGGATAGTGTGACACAGCTCCCACAAGTGCATGATTTATTAGGCGCATTACGAAATGCTGCAACAGAAGATGAATTGAAAGAAGTCTTTAAGTCGGGCTCAATTTGTTTTACATCCCCCTTGTTTTATACACGTCTGGGTAAAGATATATTCTATCGTATGCAGTTGGCTGATGTTGATATCTACTGCAAGTACGGCAGGTTGTTGTGTGAAGTAGCTAAGGGCAACAAACATCCAGATAGTGTTCGCTTGGGTGAGTATTTTAAGGACACACCGCATATACGGGTTTTGACTACGGAAGATGAAAGTGCAGAGCCGCAAGATGGTGTGGGCTATTATAAAATACCGTATGCCAAGTTTTGCTGTATGTTGGATACAGGTGATGTTTTTAAGTTGATGATGACAACAACAATATAGTCTTGCTAAAAACCATTACCGTAAAGTATGTCTGCCTGTAACACAACTGTAAAGAAATTTCGGACATTTTCATAAGGTTCGTGCAAGCAATACCGTGTATACTGCGTACAGGTCAAGAAATACCCCTCTTTGCAACTACTGCATTCAACCGGCTCTAATGACAAACGGCAGCTCCGTCCCTGCGTATATCCGGCTCTGTCGGCACGTACCTACATTGATAGCTGTTTTAAGACCTGCTTATTGCCTTACGGCAATTACCCGGGGCGCATCGCGTCTCATTGGATAGATACTTTAATAAATTGTTATGATGTTGGCTTTGTTGCAGAAACATGCGCGCGGCAATAAAGTTAATGTCTGTATTTTTCAATATTATTGGATGTTGTCTGTCCGGCCCGCATATGCGAGATTCTTAAACTGTACAGCGCATATGGGGGAAAATGCAAAATTATAGTACTACAAATGACAACCGGCTGGCGGAGGTCTGTTAGGGTTACTGCCTTAACATGGGCTTATTTGCGGCAGAATTTTCTGCTGCGGTAAGAAAATGCCGGAAAACGATGTATTTGACTTGTAAGCAGGCTGGCCGGAATGTTTGAAGAGAATTAACAGTTGTAAAGTGTAAAGGGCTGTTACTAAACTTGGGGATTAGTTTAGTAACAGCCCTTTTTTGTGTGATACTTGGCTTAACCGTTGTCAAGGGTTTTCACAAAGAAACGTAACCTATGTCCATTCGGATGCAACCACAGTTGCTTACCGCTTACAAATAATAAGAACAATAGATAGTGACAAGAAGAAAACTTAGCTGGCTCGATTTTCGGGTCAACTGAGTTTTTCATTTTTCTTCAGAAATACTACCGGGTCACAGGTCAGTTATCGGCAATAGATTCGGCTACAGCGCGAACATATGAGTGAAAAATGTCTATGTTCTCT